>Ga0134128_10001362_pt1 | contig 31603 bp, 29 predicted proteins | sample KB31754_FD_96462 | JGI IMG/M metagenome (GOLD analysis project Ga0134128, IMG submission 96462) | Terrestrial soil microbial communities with excess Nitrogen fertilizer from Kellogg Biological Station, Michigan, USA - KB3-175-4 | ecosystem: Environmental > Terrestrial > Soil > Unclassified ... | reverse complement strand
TTTTCATCAAAGATGAGTCTGAAGCTTTATAAAGAGAAACAGTCGCTGCATCAATTATTTTTTGATCTCCACCATCGGTAATCTTTCCTGTTATAGATCCAACCGGTGTTTGAGTAAAACCAACCAGTGAAATAAGTATCATTGTCACGAGCAAAAAGGCAATCTTTTTCATAAATTTTAAATTACTTGGTTTGAAATATTACACGTCAAAACTAAGTAGTATGTTTTACATAGTACACTGCTATACGTGAATGGTAAATATTTCTTTTTGAAGGGTTAACTTTTTATGTAAACGGATGATTGAAGAAAAGGTTACAGAATTTTTAAATAACAATAATATTCTCCCGCAATTTTTTTTGTTATGGAATTTATTCTTTTTTGAGTCTTCATTAAAGAAAAAATGTTTTAACTAAGTTTTAAGTTAAAGAATTTTTTGCCCTTATTTAATTCGTTCACTTTTATAAAATTATTTATTCAACTTAAAACTAAAGTTTTTGATGAAAAAATTATTGGCTCTTTTAATTCCGGGGTTGCTTTTTACCTTGATGTCATTTGGACAGATAGCTACAGTTTCAGGAAAAGTAAAAGATGCCGATGAAGATAAACCGATACAAAATGCAGTGGTGGCTTTATTTACACCGAAAGATTCCACTCTTTATTCATTCACTCGCACTGATACCGCAGGAAATTATTTACTAAAAAATGTAAAACACGGAAAGTATATTTTGATGACTTCCCATCCTTATCATGCAGATCTTCTTGAAGATATTCAAATCAATAATGACACAAAACTTCCTGTAACCAATCTTGTTTCTAAAAGTAAACTTCTTCAGGAAGTCATCGTAAAATCAGGAACACCGTTTCATATTAAAGGTGATACGACGGTTTATACTGCTGATAGTTTTAAAGTTGGCCCAAATGCAAATGTTGAAGAATTATTGAAAAAGCTGCCAGGAATCCAGGTTGATAAAGACGGACAAATAAAAGCAATGGGGGAAACGGTTCAGAAAGTTTTGGTAGATGGCGAAGAATTTTTCGGAGATGATCCTGGAATGGCCGTGAAAAATTTAAGAGCTGATGCAGTGAAGGAAGTTCAGGTTTATGATAAAAAGAGTGATCAGGCAGAATTTACAGGAATTGATGACGGGAAAACGCAAAAAACAATTAACCTGAAATTAAAAGACAATAAAAAGACCGGCTATTTTGGAAAAGTAGATGTGAGTGCCGGACCTGAAAAGCACATTGATAACCGGTATAATAATAATCTGATGTTTAGCACTTTTAAAGGGAAAAGAAAACTGTCGGCTTTTTTCCTAAATGGAAACACAGGGCAGGATGGGCTTAACTGGCAGGATGAACAAAAATATTCGGGCAATGATGATATATCGATTGATGTAAGCGATGATGGAAATGTAAACTTTATGTGGACAGGTAATCAGGATGACGAGCCTTATGTGGATACACGAAATGGTTATATCACTAATGTAAATGCAGGTTTGCAATACAGTAATAAATGGAATGATAAATACAATCTGAACCTGTCTCCAAAATATAACAGTCAACAATATTTGAATCATAAAATTACGTTTCAGCAATCGCAGGTTGGTGATTCTGTATTGAATACTAATTCAACAGAGACCAATAATGTAAACAGGTTTAACTTTAAAACAAGAGGAATTGTGGATGTAAAATTTGATTCAGCTAATTCATTAAAAGTAACAGTCAATAGTAATATTTATCATACAGAAAGTAATGATTTTCTAAATTCAGAAACAACAGGAAACACGGGCGTTTTAAAAAATACCAGCAACCGGCAATTGCAAACGAATAGCGATAAAAATGCGTTGTCAGGGAATTTCATTTTCAAACATAAATTTCATAAAAGCAGACGAACTTTATCTCTCACAGGTAATTGGTATTCTTTGGATAATAAGGGAACTGACTTTTTAAAATCTTCCAACCACGCTTATTTTAATGGTGATCCGTCCGGAAGCCAGGATCTGGATCAACGAAAAGATTATGAACAAGCTACAAAAAATTTATCCGCATCAGTAGTGTATACAGAGCCGCTCAGCAAAACTCTTTCCCTGCTATTGGGCTACCAGGTTGCCTACAACTACGGAACTAATGATCAACTGACTTATAATTACACGAATGCTTCCGGCAAATATGATTATCTCGTCGATTCGTTATCGAATAATTTTAAACAAAATATTCTTCAGAATATTCCTTCAGCAAAAATTAATTTCTCCAATAAAAAATGGAAACTGAATGCTGGCTCCGGATTTGGATTTACCCATTTCGATTTGCATGACGTTACTTTCAACAAAGATTACGTAAGAAGTTATACCAATTTTTATCCTTCCGCAACTGCAACTTATACTTATAAACCCAATCACAATGTCAGGCTTTATTATAATGGAAATACTGTCCAGCCTACTGTTGATCAGTTACAGCCATTAAGAAATAATAACAATTATTTTAATCAGGTAATAGGAAATCCTGATCTGAAACCTTCTTTCAGGCATTCATTATATCTTTCTCATAATGCTTATAATTTTTTAAATGACGTCTTCACTTATGAATCATTCAATGCGAATGTGGAACAAAATGCTATCACAACGAATAGCATTATCAACCTTGATTCGGGAAAAACAATTTCGCAACCCGTAAATGTAAATGGTAATTATTCAATCAACTTTTATGGAGGCATGGGTTTTAAGATCAAAAAGATTAATACCCGATTTAACTTTGGTCCTTCTTTGCGATTCAACAGGTATGCGCAGGTCATTAACAGTGAAAAAAGTTATTCGAAAACTTTTGCTCCCGGTTTTGCAACGTACATAAATACTTCGAAAGAAAAGAAATATGATCTCTCAATAAATGACGAAATCAATTACAATAACAGCACTACTTCTCAAAATGATAACCGGATTCATTACTATACCAACACACTTGGCTTTTATGGAACTGTATATTATAAAAAGGTTTGGTCGATAACAACTGATTATGAATATTCATTCAGACAAAAAACATTGCAGGCTGCCAATAATTTAACCACACATCTCTGGAATGCACAACTGCAGCGTACTTTCAGGCATGATGAGTTTACTTTTTATTTTAAGGTAAGAGATATTCTGAACCAGAATGTTGGTATCGATAGAAGCTTTTATGGCAATACTTATTATGAGGAAACCAATGACAGGCTCAAAAGATATTTTATGATTGGCTTTTCATGGAACTTTAAAAATAAAGGGAGTAAATAATCTAAAAAAACAGGTATGAAGATCAATATATTTTTCCTTGCTATTGTAGCTTTTTCGGTAACAAGGTTGAATGCGCAAACATTTATTAGTAAAGCTAAAATTGAATACGAAGTAAAATCAGATATAAGGAAAACAACGCTTGCCGGTGATAATAGCTGGACGCAAATGCTAAAGGATCAATTGCCAAGATTTAAAACTGCATATTATACCCTCACATTTGCAGATAATAAAAGTCTTTACCAGTTTGATCATTGGGATCTAACCGCTGGTAAACTTCCTGATTTTATAAAAAATGGAGATGATGAAAATCAATATTTTTATAATTACGATAGAGGAATTTATGAGATGCAGAAAAGTATTGAAGGGAGCAATGTTAATATAAAGGATTCAATACCTAAATTGAATTGGAAAGTAGTAAATGAAAATAGAGTCATTGCAGGATTTAATTGTCGTAAAGCCGTTGCAGTTCTTCTTGATAGTGTTTATGTTTTTGCTTTTTATACAGAAGAAATTACAATTCCCGGAGGCCCGTGTTCTTTCAATGGCTTGCCCGGAACGATTCTCGGCGTAACCGTTCCAAGATTATATACTTCATGGATTGCAACAAAAGTAGAGGTGAATGGAGTAGATGTAAAATCGATCAAATCTGTGCAGGCAAAGAAAGATATTTCTATTTCTGAATTAAAAGCACTGATTGCTGAACGTCTTAAAGATTGGTATAGCGATGATCCCACTCAAAATAAAGAGATCCAGGAACGTAAAGCTATCTTTACATGGCAGGCATTATTGTAGAAGCATTTTCATTGTTTTGCATGGTATAACTCTCATGCGTATGCGAAAGTGATTAAATACAATTGTGTTCACAAAACTCTCCCATAAGAACTTAATAAAATTTTGCCTAAAGTAAAAATAGAGATCATGTTCATGCTTTAAATCCTTCTTTTAAAGTAACCGTTCTGTTAAAAACAAGATGTTCGGGTTTGGAATCTTTATCTATACAAAAATATCCGTTGCGGATAAACTGAAAGTGGGTGCCGGCTTCAGCATGTTGAATATTACGTTCGATAAATGCATTATGGATGATTTGTAAAGAATCAGGATTAATATATTCTTTAAAATCATCTTCTTCTGCTGCCGGATTTTCTACCTTAAACAAACGATCATACAATCTTACTTCAGCAGTTGCTGCATCGCGTGCATTCACCCAATGAATTGTTCCCTTCACTTTTAAATGGCTCATGTCGTGGCCACTTTTGCTTTCGGGAAGATATGTTGCATGAATCTCAGTTATATTTCCTGCATTGTCTTTTTTAAAACTTTCACATTTGATAATATATGCACTTTTCAGACGAACCATTTGGCCGGGCGCAAGTCTGAACCACTTCTTTACAGGCACTTCCATGAAATCTTCTTTCTCAATCCAAAGCTCTTTTGAAAAAGTAATTCTTCTTGTATTATTAGGATCGTTTGGAAGATTTTCTGTCGTTAATTCTTCCGTTTTATTTTCATCATAGTTATCAATGATCAGTTTTACAGAATTCAAAACTGCCATCACACGATTGGCAGTTTGATTCAATTCCTCACGAATACAAAATTCCAAAAGGCTGATATCAATTAAATTATCACGTTTGGCAACTCCGATTTTTTCACAAAAAATTCTGATACTTGAAGGCGTATAACCTTTTCTTCTGAAACCAGATAGAGTGGGCATTCGCGGATCATCCCAACCTGAAACGTAACCTTCATTTACCAGTTGTAATAATTTACGTTTACTCATGACTGTATAGGTCATGTTCAGGCGTGCAAATTCATATTGATGTGATGGAAATATTTCTAATTTTTCAATAAACCAATTATACAATTCTCTGTGGGGAATAAACTCTAAAGTGCAAATGCTGTGAGTAATATGTTCGATGCTATCACTTTGCCCGTGTGCAAAATCATACATAGGATAAATGCACCATTTATCGCCGGTGCGATGAAGATGCGCATGTTTGATCCGGTAAATTATAGGATCGCGCATCAACATATTTTGATGCGCCATATCAATTTTTGCACGCAATACTTTTTCACCATCTTTATATTTTCCATTTTTCATTTCTTCGAAAAGCCGAAGATTTTCTTCGACACTTCGGTTTCGAAATTCATTCGCTTTTCCTGGCTCTGTCGGTGTTCCTTTATCAGCAGCAATTTTTTCAGAAGTACTGTCGTCAACGTAAGCTAGCCCCTTGTTGATTAGCTTTACAGCGAATGAATATAATTCATCAAAATAATCACTTGAATAATATTCATTGCTCCAGGTGAAGCCGAGCCAGCTAATATCTTCCTTAATACTTTCTACATATTCAGTATCTTCTGTAATTGGATTGGTGTCATCAAAACGAAGATTCGTATTGCCTTCATATTTTCTTGACAATCCAAAATTCAAACAAATACTTTTTGCATGGCCAATGTGCAAATAGCCATTTGGCTCAGGCGGAAAACGGGTTAAGATCCTTTTATATTTTCCGCTTTCCAGATCTTCTTCGATGATCTCTTCTATAAAGTTTAAACTCTTTTCTTCAGACATTTTTTTAACTATTAAACTACAAACTGAAACTGCAACTATCAATTACCAATTAGCCGCCTAACTTCTCCTTCACATAACAATGAAACAGTGTCATCCTTCGCTGCATCGTCCGATCATCGCCGTACATACCCGCTATATCCTTCAAGATGAATGCAGACCATAAACTTAAAAACTATTCTTCCATGCTTTCGGCAATCAATTCTGCAAGGTCAATCACCTGAACCTCTTCTTCTTTTTTATTAAACTTTACCCCATCTGTAAGCATCATCATGCAAAATGGACAATTAGATGCAATCACTTTAGCGCCGGTTCCAATCGCTTCTTGTGTACGTTCTTCGTTAATTCTTTTATTTCCTTTTTCTTCTTCTTTAAAAACCTGTGACCCACCTGCTCCGCAGCACAAACCGTTACTGCGTGAACGGTTCATCTCTATCAATTCAACATCCAATGCTTCCAAAACTTTTCTTGGCGCTTCATAAATATCGTTGGCACGACCGATATAGCAGCTATCATGATAAGTGATCTTCTTTCCTTTAAAACTTCCCTTTTCTTTCATCTTGATTTTCCCTTCATCAATGAGTTGTTGCAGAAAAACCGTATGATGAACTACTTCATAGTTCCCACCTAAAAGCGGATATTCATTTTTTAAAATATTAAAGCAATGGGGACACGTTGCTACGATCTTTTTAATATTGTATCCATTCAACAATTGAATATTTTGATAAGCCATTGTTTGGAAAAGAAACTCATTACCGGCGCGTCTTGCCGGATCGCCATTACAAATTTCTTCTTTTCCAAGTATAGCATAATTAATTCCGATCTTATTTAAAATCGCTGCAAATGCCTTCGTAATTTTTTGGGCACGCTGATCAAAACTTCCTGCACAGCCTACATAAAATAATACGTCCGGAGTTTTACCTTCTGCTGTCAATTCTGCCATTGTCGGGATATGCATTACCTGTTAATTTTTGCGGCTAAAATACAACAAACAATTTTGATAGTCAGGCTTCTTCTTCAACTGTTTCCACTTATTTTTGCCACGTGAAAAAAATGAATAAGATTGATTAAAAAAATCAAAAATTGGGAGCAATGGCCCTTTAAAATTTTATATGCGCCAATTGTTCCTGCTTGGCTTTGGTATATGATTCGCTCCGGTGCCGTTTGGTTTTTTACTGCAAGCAATCCCAGGTTGACTTTTGGAGGTATGGAAGGTGAGCCTAAAAAAGAAATGCATGATCTTTTGCCGCCTGAATTTTGTCCTGTTTATTTTAATGTAAAACCTACAGAAGATTTTTCAGAGGTCACGAAAAGGTTAGAAAAATCTGGCATTCAATATCCATTAATTGTGAAACCGGAAATCGGGGGACAGGGAATTTTATTTAGAAAAATTGAAAATGAAGAACATTTAAAGGAGTATCATACCAAAATTCCTGCTGAATATTTTATCCAGGAGTTTGTGCCTTATCCGGTTGAGGTAAGTTTATTTTATTATCGTTATCCTGACCAAAAAAAAGGAGCCATCACAGGCTTTCTTCAGAAAGTTCCGATGCGTGTTACGGGTGATGGAGTTCATACACTTGAACAATTACTATTAAAGAATTTAAAAACCAAAAAGCGTCTTGATGAATTAAAATTAAAACATGAAGTTAATTTCAATAAAATCATCCCTGAAGGAGAAATTTATATTTTAAGTTATGCCGGCAATCACAATCGCGGCGCGCATTTTATTGATCTCAGTTCGGAAATTAATGATGATCTTGTAACGATGCTTGATAAAATCAGTCTTGGTATTGATGATTTTTTTTATGGCCGTTATGATATCATGTGCAATTCAATTGAAGATTTGAAAAAAGGTAAAAATTTCGCAATTCTTGAATACAATGGATGTGGCGCAGAGCCTAATCATTTTTATGATACTGGTTACACTTTGATTGGTGCTTACAAAGAAATCTTGAAACACTGGAAAATATTATTTGAGATCAGCAGGTACAATTATCAACATGGAATAGATTACTGGCCTCTGATGAAAGGAATCCGTTTTCGTATAAAAACAAAAAAATATTTTAAAATAATTAATAAGGCGGATAAGGAAATCTCCTGAATTTTAAACACCTTGCTAAAATAAAATTTATGAAAATGATGAAGAATCTTTTGTTCTGTTTATTTCTTATTTCGATTAAAGCGGCCTCACAGAATTATACTCCTGTTGATTCGGCAAGTAAAGTTCATTTTGTAATTAAAAATTTTGGAATTAGTACAGGAGGCGATTTTTCAGGACTTAAAGGAGATATTCATTTCATCCCTGAAAATCTTTCTGCATGTAGCTTTAACGTAACTGTAGCTGTAAAGTCTGTTGATACGGATAATGAAATGCGCGATAAAAATCTGGTAAGTGATGAATATTTTGATGCAGCGAAATTTCCTGTTATTAAAATAGTTTCTGCTAAAATTGATAAGACTAATCAAACAGGTTCCGGCTTTTATTATTTTACCGGAACACTTACTATTAAAGGAGTTTCAAAGAACATCGCCTTTCCTTTTCAGGCAAAAAAAGTGAATGATGGATATTTATTTACCGGTAATTTTCAAATAGACCGGACTGATTTTGGAGTAGGTGAAAAAAATATGGTGTTAAGCAGTAATGTAGCGGTGTCGTTGTCTGTTACAGCAAAAAAGCTATGATTTTATGGCATTAGCAAAAGTCTTTTTTTGGGGATTGATCGTAAGCTTTCTTGGTTCACTTCCTTTGGGGACTTTGAATGTGGCAGCGATGCAGATCAGTGTTCAGGAAAGTATCCGGAATGCCATTTATTTTTCTCTTGGATCCTTATTGGTAGAAATGTTGTATGTGCGCATTTCTTTAGTCGGTATCAACTGGATACGAAAGCAAAAAAAATTATTCCGCTGGATGGAATGGATTACATTGGCAATCGTTGTTGCACTTGCAATTGGAAGTTTTGCTGCTGCCATGCAAACACACCATGCAAAAAACGTAATACTGCATAATAATATAAACCGCTTTCTTTTAGGCATAATGCTTAGCGCAATCAGTCCAATGCAGATTCCTTTCTGGTTTGGATGGAGCACCGTTTTATTTACTAAAAATATCCTTCAGCCAAAAAATTCTTTTTACAATATTTACATTATCGGTATTGGCTTAGGAACTCTTTTTGGAAATTTTGTTTTCATCTTTGGCGGAAAATGGATCGTGCAACAATTAAATGGAAACCAAACATTAATGAACTGGATCATAGGGGGAATTTTTGCAGCAACAGCAATCATATTTTTGATAAAAATCCTGATGCATAAAGATGCAGCGAAGAAGATAGGAGAGATGAACAGCGGCCATGAAGTTCTTAACAGTAATTCATAATTATTTTGAAGTAAAGAAAGAAATAGGGCGATTATATAAATAATAGAAGTGAAATTTTTTTGTAAAAAATAAAAAATAAATTTGGTGGTTTCATTTTGTAACCTACATTTGCTCCCGCAATGACAATCACAAAAGCAAATACCGGCTTCTTTTATTTTAGCTACTATTTTAGAAATAGTCCGGGATGCCTTTGTTAAAACTGAAATAAATCAGAATTAAAATAAAAGAATCCCGGCAAAAAAAGCCGGGATTTTTGTTTTTATATGAAAAAGAAAATAGCAATACAAGGTTTTGAAGGCAGCTTTCACCAGGCAGCGGCCAGAAGATTTTTCGGTAATGATGTTCAGGTAATTTGTTGTTCTACTTTCCGTGATGTGGTAAGAATTGCTGACGATAAAAGCAGCAGCGACGGAGGTTTGATGGCAATTGAAAATTCTATAGCCGGCAGTATTTTACCGAATTACAATCTTCTGCAAAAAAGTAATTTGAAAATTATTGGAGAAGTTTATCTTCAGATTGATCAGAATCTTTTGGTAAACCCGGGTGTTTCTCTTGATGACATCCGTGAAGTTCATTCCCATCCTATGGCGTTGTTGCAATGCATGGATTATCTTGAAAAACACAACTGGAAATTAATTGAAACAGAAGACACGGCTCTGAGTGCGCAACATATTCATCAACACAAGAGCAAACACATTGCCGCAATCGCAGGAGAATTAGCTGCAGAACTTTTTGGCCTTAATATGATTGCTCCAAACATTCACACACAAAAAAATAATTACACACGTTTTTGGGTTTTGGAAAATGCCGAAACGGCTGAAGAAGTTTCTGACGCAAATAAAGCTTCCGTAATTTTTCAAACAGATCATTCGAAAGGAAGCCTGGCAAAGGTTCTGACAAAGATTTCTGAAGGCGATGTGAATTTGAGTAAACTTCAATCGATGCCCATTCCGGGCAGCGATTGGAAGTATTCTTTTCATGCTGATTGTGAATTTAGCAACATTGAGCAACTCAATACTGTGCTGGAAAAAATAAAGCCATTTACCGCAGATGTAAAAGTTTATGGAGTTTACAAAAATGGAAAGTAGAAGGTAGAAAGAATTATTGAATTATTGAATTATTGAAAATGGAAAATAAAATGGAAGATAAAAAAATTGCCGGTGTTGCTGACCGGCTTTCAGGGATCGAAGAATATTATTTTTCTACGAAGTTGCGGCAGATTGATGAGATGAATAAAGCTGGTAAACAAGTGATCAATTTAGGTATCGGTAGTCCTGATCTTCCTCCGCATCCTGATGTGATCAAAACTTTGGAAGAAGAAGCTGAAAAGCCTAACCAGCACGGTTATCAGAATTATAAAGGAAGCCCGGTTCTCAGAAATGCAATTGCAAAATGGTATCAGAAATGGTATGATGTAAACTTAAATCCTGAATCGGAAATTTTGCCTTTGATAGGAAGTAAAGAAGGAATTATGCATGTCTGTATGACGTATATTAATGAAGGCGATATTGTTTTAATTCCGAACCCTGGTTATCCAACATATAGGAGCGCTGCAAAAATTGCCGGTGCTAACATCCATGCATACACGTTAATTAAAGAAAAAAACTGGTGCCCTGATTTTCAGGAATTGGAAAAACTGGATCTGCAAAATGTGAAATTGATGTTTGTGAACTATCCACAAATGCCAACTGGCCAAATGCCAACAAAAGAAATGTTTGAAGAGCTAATTGCTTTTGGAAAAAGGCATCAGATACTTATTGTTCATGACAATCCCTATAGTTTTATTCTGAATGATCATCCGATGAGTTTGTTAAGTTTTGAAGGAGCCAAAGATGTTGTGATTGAATTAAATTCTTTTAGTAAAAGTCATAACATGGCAGGGTGGAGAATTGGAATGCTTTGCGGAGCAAAAGAAAGAATTGGTGAAGTTTTAAAATTCAAAAGTAATATGGACAGCGGAATGTTTCTTCCGCTGCAACTTGCTGCTGCAAAGGCTTTGGAGCTTGAACAAAGCTGGTATGATTCAGTAAATGCTGTTTACAGAAAGAGAAGGGAAAAAGTTTTTGATCTTTTGAATTTATTGAACTGTTCTTTTGATGAAAACCAGGCTGGGTTATTTGTCTGGGCATCAATTCCGGCAGATTATAAAGATGGATTTGAACTAACCGATAAAGTTTTAAATGATTCAAATGTATTTATCACTCCCGGCGGAATTTTTGGAACTGCTGGTGAAAAATACATTCGTGTGAGTTTGTGTGCAACAGAAGAAAAACTAAACGAAGCAATCAACAGAATTAAATAATAACGTATCAAATGTTTGAAAAAGTAACGATAGTTGGTGTTGGTTTGATCAGCGGTTCTTTTGCGCTTGCATTAAAAGAAAAAGGTTTTGCAAAAAAGATAATTGGCGTAAGCAGAACTGAAGCAAGTGCTGAAAAGGCAAAAGAACTTGGAATCATCGATGAGGCATTGCCATTGGAAGAAGCAGTGAAGCAAAGTGATTTTATTTATGTCGCAATTCCTGTGGATGCAACAATTCATGTGATGAAACAAATAATGGATTTGATAACAGAGAAACAAATTGTAGCGGATGCAGGATCTACCAAAATGGTGTTGTGCCAATCTCTAGCTAGCCATTCGATGCGTAAACGCTTTGTAGCAACTCATCCAATGTGGGGAACAGAGTACAGTGGGCCGGAAGCTGCCGTGAGAGAAGCTTTCAAAGATCGTTCATGTGTTATTTGCGAAAAAGAAAAGAGCGATGCAAATGCAGTAGCAGTTGTTGAAAAAATTTATGAATCACTTGGAATGCATCTCACTTATATGAATCCGGAAAATCACGATGTGCATGCTGCTTATGTCAGTCACATTTCTCACATCACTTCTTTTGCATTGGCAAATACTGTTTTGGAAAAAGAAAAAGAAGAAGATGCAATATTTCAATTAGCCGGCGGTGGTTTTGAAAGTACGGTTCGATTGGCAAAAAGTAATCCATCAATGTGGGCGCCCATTTTTATGCAAAACAGAGAAAATGTACTGGATGTTTTGAATGAACATATTTCTCAACTTAGAAAATTTAAAGCGAGTCTTGAGAAAGAGAATTTGAATTACTTAATTGAACTGATGGAAAATGCGAATAAGATAAAAAGGATACTTAAATAATTAAGATTGAAAATAAGAATCTTAAATATTTGTTGATTTACTGGAGAAGTAATTCGTGCAATTCGATAAAATTCATGCAATAAAAAAAATAAAACGGGAAAATGTACTGGATGTTTTGAATGAACATATTTCTCAACTTAGAAAATTTAAAGCGAGTCTTGAGAAAGAGAATTTGAATTACTTAATTGAACTGATGGAAAACGCGAATAAGATAAAAAGGATACTTAAATAATTAAAATTGAAAATAAGAATCTTAAATATTTGTTGATTTACTGGAGAAGTAATTCGTGCAATTCGATAAAATTCGTGTAATAAAAAAATAAAAACAAAATAAAACAATGAACGAAACAATTGAAAAAATCTGGAACAAACGTCCATTAATTATTAGTGGCCCTTGCAGTGCTGAAACAGAAGAGCAGGTAATTGAAACCGCTACCAGGCTTGCAAAAACAGGAAAAGTAGATGCGCTTCGCGCAGGTATCTGGAAACCAAGAACCAAGCCTGGAATGTTTGAAGGAATTGGCGTAAAAGGTTTGCCATGGCTTGCCAATGCAAAGAAAATTTCCGGTCTTCCAATCGCTGTTGAAGTGGCCACAGCAAAGCACGTAGAAATGGCTTTGCAATTTGATGTTGACATTCTTTGGATCGGTGCAAGAACAACTGTAAATCCTTTCAGTGTTCAGGAAGTTTGTGATGCTTTACGTGGAGTTGATGTTCCGGTTCTGATCAAAAATCCAATCAATCCCGATCTGGAATTATGGTGTGGTGGGATAGAGCGTTTGCAAAAAGTAGGAATGAAAGACATTGGTATGATCCATCGCGGATTTTCAAATTATGGAAACACAGAATTCAGAAATGCACCAATGTGGCATTTGCCAATTGAAATGAAAAGAAGATTTCCTGAAATGCTTATTGTGTGCGACCCATCACATATATGCGGCAACAGGACAGGATTAAATGAAGTTGCTCAAAAAAGTATCGACCTTGATTTTGGCGGATTGATGATTGAAACTCACATTGATCCCGACAAAGCCTGGAGCGATGCAAAGCAACAAATTACACCGGAACAATTGTCTGAAATGCTTTCAGGTTTGAAATGGCGTTTGGAGAATACGGATGAAAAAGAATTTGTAAATGCATTGACAAAATTGAGAGAACAGATCAACCAGATTGATGATGAATTGTTTTCTCTTCTGGGTCAACGCATGAAGATTTCCAACAAAATCGGTGAATACAAAAGAGAGAATAACATTACTATTTTACAAACCAACCGCTGGAATGAAATTCTTGCAAAAGCTTTTGTGAAAGGAGAAAAATTAGATCTCAGCAAAGAATTTATCACCAAATATTTTGATGCAGTACATATGGAAAGTATCAATCATCAAAACAAAATAATGAATGAAGAATAAGGAAATGTTTTCAAAGAAATATCAATTCTCTGGCAAGATTGTCCATGCATATTTTGATGCAGAATTTGCAATGATTGAAAATCTTGTAAACAAAGAAAACGCGATTCTGATCACGGATAAAAATATTTTTGACAAGCATAATGAAAAATTTTCTGCATGGAAAACAATTGTTTTAAAAGCAGGTGAACAATTCAAAAATCAAAAGGCTGTTGATGAAATTATTAATCAGCTTATTGAATTAAATGTGGACCGTCAAAGTTTTATTATAGGTGTAGGAGGAGGCGTAGTTACCGATATTGCCGGTTTTGCGGCGTCCGTTTATATGCGCGGAATAAAATTTGGTTTTGTTCCAACAAGTATTTTGGGAATGGTAGATGCAAGTATTGGGGGAAAGAATGGCATTGATGTAGGAGTTTATAAAAACCTGGTTGGTGTTATCAGGCATCCTGAATTTTTATTGTACGATTATTCTTTTTTGGAAACACTTCCGGATTCCGAGTGGATCAATGGCTTTGCAGAAATCATAAAACATTCCTGCATAAAAGACGAAAAAATGTTTGAAATTTTAGAAGAAAAAAGTTTTACGGATTTTCAAAGATCAAAAGAGCAGATTGGAAAATTGGTAGAAAGCAATGTGGATATTAAATATAATGTTGTTGCTAATGATGAATTTGAAACAGGCGAAAGAAAATTATTAAACTTTGGACACACTATCGGACATGCAATTGAAAACACAGCAAAGCTTCCCCATGGAAGTGCGGTGAGTATTGGGATGATGGCTGCTTGTATCATTTCAGAGAAGATAAATAACTTTTCAAAAGAGGGAACTCAAAAAGTAAAAGAGCTTCTTACTAAATATCATTTGCCTGTTGCTTTTGATTTTGATAAAGAAGCAACATGGAATATTCTTTTGCATGATAAAAAGAAATCCGGAAGCGATATGAATTTTGTAGTGCTCGATAAAATTGGAAAAGCATCGATTAAAAAAATTAACTTAACCGATTTGCGTGAAATATTTTTCAATCGCTTCGACTCATAACTGATTACTGATAACTTATAACTTTTCAAAGTGAACATAACCATTACACCTTCTCCCGTTTCAGGAAAAATAAAAGTACCGCCTTCTAAAAGCTCGATGCAACGTGCATGCGCGGCTGCCTTGATAACTCCTGGCACCACGATCATCGATAATTTTGGAAACAGCAATGATGAAAAAGCTGCGATGAATATTATCAGCAAACTGGGTGCAACTATCGATATTAAGGGCAACAAAATGGCAGTTACTTCCAATGATTTTATTTTTCATTCTCCTTTGGTCACAAAAAATGTAATTGTCAATTGCGGTGAAAGCGGATTATCGATGCGCATGTTTGCACCAATTGCGGGCTTATTTAATTATGATATTACTTTCACGGGTGAAGGAAGTATTTTGAAAAGACCGATGAATTTTTTTGACGAAATTCTTCCTTTGTTGAATGTTGAAGTAAATTCAAATGATGGAAAATTGCCAGTCACTTTGCGCGGTCCTCTTAAGCCAAAAAATATAACTGTTGATGGTTCACTCAGCTCTCAATTTTTGACAGGATTGTTATTTGCATTTGCAAAAGCCTGTACAACAAATGTCAGAATTACGGTGAAAGACTTGTCCAGCCGTCCTTACATTGATCTTACGATTTCTGTTTTAAAACGTTTTGGATTTCAGATCGAACATCGCAATTACGAAGTCTTTACCATTTTTCCGCGCGAACCGTTGCCGTCTCACAGCATAAAATATACAGTTGAAGGTGATTGGAGCAATGCGGCCTTTCTTTTAGTTGCGGGTGCCATTGCAGGAGAAATCACTTTGCAGGGAGCAGATCTTAATTCAGCACAGGGAGATAAAAATATTATGCAGGCTTTGTATGATTCCGGAGCAGATGTAAAGCTTACCAAAAAAGACATCACTGTACATAAAGCTCCTTTAAAAGCATTTGAATTTGACGCAACTCATTGCCCCGACTTGTTTCCGCCGCTTGTAGCGCTTGCTTCTTATTGCAAAGGAAAAACAATGATCAAAGGAGTAAACCGGCTTTTATTCAAAGAAAGTAATCGGGCAATTTCTTTGCGTGACGAATTTAAAAAGATGAATATAGAAGTAGAATTGAACGGAGATTGGATGACGATAAAAGGAGGAAGTGAAATAAAAGGGGCAAAAGTTTCTTCACATAATGATCATAGAATTGCAATGGCAGCAGCAGTTGTGGCGCTTTCTGCAAAAGGAAATACGATCATCGAAAATGCGGAAGCTGTAAAGAAATCCTATCCTGATTTTTATAAAGATTTGAAAGCAATAAAAATTAATACATCCAATACAAAGAAGATGGATGTGATTTAGAAAAAAAAATTATCTACTTAAATTAAAATTCAAAGCTAAAGCAGGAAAGGATTGAGTAAAGATTGCACTTTGTTTCCCTAATATGACGGTTGTTCTAATAAGTTTAGCAGATAGTCGAAGTGCTTTTTTATGATTCAGTAGTGACGCAATTCTTAATGCATAAGCAGAAGCAAGAAAAGCACAACTGGCAATAACAAAAGTTTTACCATCGGCATCAATCTTATTGATTCCATCAGCGACAAAAAAACCTAAAATTAAAGTAACACTTGTTCCTGCAAGAATATATGAATCCTTCTTCTGATTTTCACTTATTCGCAAATAATGATCCATTAATATACTGTCCTTTTGCTGACAGAAAGAATTATTTATCAGAAAAACGGACATACTTAAAAGGACTGTTATCCTAATCATAATTGAATTTACAAAAAGTTAATCGTTTGGAAATATTTTTGCTTTTACCAAAAGTTGACTTTCTCTAATTCGAAAGGAGTTAAAGAAATCCTATCCTGATTTTTATAAAGATTTGAAATCGGTAAAAACTAATACAGATTCAAAAAAGAAGGATGTGATTTAGATTATGAGGTCATTTTTGAAGTAAATGAACTTTTATTAACGATTTGTATTTTTTGTTGTCCATTAATTAAATTAATTTTCCTTCTTAATAATATTTTATGGAAACTGTCCTTATACAAATAAATAACAGTAAAGCATACCGCCTTTTGGAAGATTTGGAATCTCTCAACATCATTAAAGTTGTTAAGAAAAGCTTTCCGTTAAATCAAAAGCTTTCAGAAAAATACGGGGGTAAATTACCTTCTGAAATTGCTGATCAACTTCAGGATTATCTAACGCAAAGCCGAAATGAATGGAACAAGAGAAGTACTTAATTGATTCAAATGCAGTAATTGATTATCTGGGAAAAAAAATTCCTTCCGATGGCATGGATTTCATGAATCTTGTAATTGATGATATTCCAACATTATCTGTAATTTCTAAAATTGAAGTATTAGGATTTAATGCAGCGGATGATCACTATCAATTACTGAATGATTTTATGAATGACGCAATAATATTGAATCTTACTGAAAGTGTAGTAGATAAAAGTATTGAGATTCGCAAGAACTTTAAAACAAAATTACCCGATGCTATTATAGCCGCTACCGCACTTATAAATGATTTAGTTTTAATCACTCGTAATAAATCTGACTTTCAAAATATTGGGGGCTTAAAAATAATTAATCCGCATAGTCTGTAATTCAAAAAACTTCTTCAATACTTTTCTTATTCTCTATTCGTTTCTATTTGCAAATTCTTTCCGTTCTTTGCAAACTAACGGCATAACCCTCAAATTTTAAACCGTCAACTCTAAACTCGAAATGTCATATACCGTAGCAATTACAGGAAGGCCCAATGTTGGCAAAAGCACTTTTTTTAACCGGATGCTTGAAGAAAGAAAATCAATTGTTGATGATTTTAGTGGCGTTACACGTGATCGTCAATATGGTGTTGCTGAATGGATTGGCAAAACGTTCAACGTGATTGATACCGGTGGTTTTGTTGCTGACAGCAACGATATTTTTGAAAGAGAAATTCGTAAACAGGTTTATACAGCGATTGAGGAATCGAACGCTATTATTTTTATGGTAGATGTTACGACAGGCATCACCAACCTTGATCAGGACATGGCTGAAATGTTGCGTCGTTCGCCGAAGCCGGTTTATCTTGTTGTCAATAAAGTTGATAATCATAATAGACAATTAGAAGCTGCCGAATTTTATGGCCTTGGCTTTGAGAAAATATTTTTTGTTTCTTCAATAAGTGGCACAGGAACAGGAGAATTACTTGATGAAATTTCTTCAAGAATTCCTGAAGAAAAAATTGAAGAACCGAATGCGCTTCCAAAATTTGCGATCATTGGCCAACCAAATGTTGGTAAATCTTCTTTGCTGAATGCCTTGACAGGACAGGAACGTACGATTGTCAGTGAGATTGCAGGTACTACAAGAGACGCCGTTCATACGACCTACAATTTATTCAATAAAGAATTTATTTTAATTGACACTGCCGGAATTCGCCGGAAGAAAAAAGTGAGCGAAGACCTTGAGTTTTATTCCGTGATTCGTGCGATCAGCGCTGTTGACGAATCCGATGTTTGCATTTTATTATTAGATGCTGAAAAAGGAATTACTGCGCAGGATTTGAATATTTTTTCTTTGGCAGTAAAAAAAGGAAAAGGAATTGTTGTGTTGGTAAACAAATGGGATGTAATAAAAAAAGAAACGAACACGGCACGTGATTATGAAAAAATATTAAAGCAAAAACTGGCACCTTTTAATGATGTGCCCATTCTTTTTATTTCAGCAACTGAAAAGATCCGCATTTTCCAGGCAATGGAAACGGCTTTGAAAGTTTATGAAAACAGGCAGCAAAAAATTCCAACTTCCAAATTAAATGAAGTGATGCAAAAGGCATTGGAGTCCTATCACGCGCCGGTTGTAAGAGGCCATGCGGTGAAAATAAAATTTGTTACCCAACTTCCAACTGTTGTTCCTTCATTTGCATTTTTCTGTAATTATCCCGCCGATATAAAAACGCCTTATAAAAATTACCTGGAAAATCAGATGCGGGAGAATTTTGATTTTACCGGTGTGCCGATTCGTATTTTCTTCAGAAAAAAATAAAGTAAAAATCTTTATTTGTTCAATTACACGCAAAAGTTTTTCTGCAGGTTTTTAATGAGGTAAGTGTGGTTTTAAAAGACTGTAAACCCATGTTCCGGCTAATGCACTTAATAAAATAAGAATTGCAATGCTTAAACCACTTCCGATCTGAACATAAATTGGGCCCGGGCAAGCGCCAGTTAAACCCCACCCGATTCCAAATAAAATAGCACCATAAACATAGCCCCAGTTAAATTGTTTTTTCCTGATTTCAACGGGTTGGCCATCCAAAGTTTTCACATTGAATTTGCGAATGAGGAAAACAGATAGGGCAGCAGTTGGAATTGCTGTCATAAAAATTCCATACATCTGGAAACCCTGGAAGCGAAACATTTCCTGCATTCTAAACCATGAAACGGCATCTGCTTTCATCAGTGTGATTCCGAAAATTGTTCCAATCAGGAGATATAAAAAATTTCTTTTTTTCATTATTTTAAAAGTAAGGGTAATAAAAAGTTGGCCGTCAAAATTCCTGTAGCAAAAAATAAAACAACCGCTACAAGCGATGGCCATTGTAAAGTGGATAAGCCTGCAATTCCATGTCCGCTTGTACATCCACCCGCGTATCGGGTACCAAAGCCAACGAGAAAGCCGCCGCCCACAACGATAATTAAATGTTGCCATGTAAATAAATGTGACCAGCTAAAAATTTCGACAGGTAAAATAGTGGGCTGTGGCGAAATTCCCATTGCCTGCAGATTTTTGACAGTGGAAGATGATAAGGGCATTGGCCGGACCGGCTTTAAAATTACCCCTCCAATAAAACCTCCGATTAAAAGTCCGACTGCAAAAAAAATATTCCACAACTGATCTTTCCAATTGTATTTCAGAAAAGGAATATTTGCCGGAAAACACATGGCGCATACTTGTCGTAATGTGCCTGAAATCCCTAATATTTTATTTCCGGCAAGTAAAAGAAGAGGGACAGTTAATCCAATAATGGGGCCAGCGATATACCATGGCCAGGGACGACGAAGAAGATCAAATATTTCCAAAGTAATAATATTAATAAAACCAAAGCTATTAAATGATTGAATAAAAATTCCATTTTTGTTGAAGAGTCTGCAGCAGTAAATCAGGAAAATGTCTCAGGATTGGTTGATTAATTTCAATTTTAAAAAGGAGATGTTTACAGCACAACATCTTTTCAAGACGTCCGTTATCTTAGTTGTAATACTTTGGTACTATTTATGTGGAGCTTATTCAACTTAAAAATTCAAAATCCTTTTGACCATCCTATTTTTTTGTAATGCTTGTTAGATTTCGAAACTTATCGCTTACTGCAAAACTGTTGCTGATAGGGATTATTCCTATATTGTTTCTGATTTATTTCTCACTGGTTATTTATCGCGAGAAAGCCCGGAAAGTGGAGCTGCTTGGGGATTATATTGAACATGTTGACCAATCAGCCAACATTGGGGAATTGATTGCAGAACTTGCTAAGGAGCGCCGCTACAGTTATTTATTCACAATTAAAGACACGGATAAAGACATCAACCATCAGAAAATACTGGAACATCGGCAGAAGGTTGATTCTATCATCACAGTTCTTAAGAAAAGTGATGACCTTGCCTTGCATGATTTTACAAAATATACTTTCCTTGATAATCTTGCAAGCACCCGTGCTGCAATAGATACTGTGAAACAATTTAGACCTGATGCAGTAATACAATATTACACTGATGCTATTTTTAGGATTAATACTTTAAATTCTGCTATTCCGGGAAATACATTTCTGAAGCCGGTTTACCAGGATCTGCTGGCACAAAAAACTCTTTCTGAGATGATCACTTATCTCGGAATTCTTCAAACCAATATTTTCAGTGTTTTATATACCAGGAAATATGTGGTAGAAACTTTATTTGGAACATTAGGCGTTTATAAAGTTTTTAATACTTATGAAACAGAATTTTTATTAAAAGCGTCACCGGCTACTATAAAGTTTTACGAAGATCAAAAACGAACAACCGCTCTTAAACCGATGCTTCATTATATTGATAAAGTTTTTTCCACTTTTAAATTTGACAGCAGTTACAATGCCAATCAATGGTGGGATTTATCAACCAAAGCAATGATTGTCTTAAGAACACAGCAGAGAGATCTTTGGAAAAAAGTAGATGTAGGAATGAAGCAAATTTATCAGAATGAAGTAAGGTCAAAAAATCTTGCTTTGCTGTTGATGGTAATTTCTATTTTGTGTGTTATTCTTTTTGTTGTTTATGTAGTAAGACACATCGACAGATTATTGAAGGAAATAAAAACGGCTGCGGAAAAAATCTCACGGGGAGCGACCCGCTTACAATTAAAAAATATGCCGAAAGGAATTATTGGAGACCTTGCTGCATGCATTACTGATATTGATAGAAATAATTTGCTGCTTGCAGAAGCTGCGAATCAAATCGGGAAAGGAAATTTTGATGTGCAGGTAAGGCCAAGAAGTGATGAAGATCTTCTTGGAATTTCTATAAAAAAGATGCAGCAGGACTTGCAGCAATTTACTTCTCAAAAAGATAAAATTCAAAAGGAAACAGAAGACCTGATTTATAGGAGAGATGAATTTTTTAGCATCGCAAGTCACGAACTAAAAACCCCTGTAACTTCTTTGAAAGCATACACACAATTAATGCTGATGGATGCAGAAGGCGCTGGTGATTCGCAACATAAAAAAATGCTTGAAAGAATGGACGCGCAGATCAATAAACTTACTTCATTAATTAATGATTTGCTGGATACTTCCAAAATAGAAAATGATCATTTGGTTTATAATAAAGAAATTTTTTCCCTTAAAGACCTTGTGAAAGAAAAGATAGCTGATATAAAACCTATATCGATTGATAACGAGTTTATTTTTCAAAATAACGTTGATGCAAAAATCAATGCTGATCGTGAAAGGATAGGGCAGGTATTAATTAATCTTTTAAACAATGCCATAAAATATGCTCCTGATAGCAAGAAAATAATTGTTGCTTTAAACCGTGAAGATGGAAAAGTGATTTGTTCTGTTCAGGATTTTGGTAAAGGAATTGTTGCAGAAGAACAAAAGAAAATTTTTGAAAGATTCTACCGGATCACCGGACATAATTTAAATACATTTCCGGGCCTTGGTTTAGGACTTTTTATTTGTAAGGAAATTATTGAGAAACATGATGGAAAAATTGGGCTAATCAGCGAAAAAGGAAAGGGCAGTACTTTTTATTTTGAGCTTCCGGTAGAGCAATGACTGGTTAAATAAAAATAACTGAATTTTTCTGCCTGAAGTTTCAGAATATTAATACCGGCGACTCTGAAATTTAGATTTTAATACCACTTATTTTTTATTTTATCCCATGAAGTAATTCCAATTTTGAATTGCACAGGATTACTGAATTTATTAGCGGCGGAGCCAACGACATAAACACCTAATTTGAATTTCGTTAAGGGATTAAAAGGCCATTTGATAACCCTTTCGATACCTGCAAAGCCTTCTGCGTATTGCAGGTTTCGTTCTGGTGCGATTAAAAACCCTGCTCCAGCAACTTCTCTCAGTTGCAGCTTTTTTATGAAAGGAATCTTATTGATTATTGCACCATTAAATTCATGAATATAATGTGCTTCATAAAAACGATTAAAAACGGGGAAAGTAGAATCTAATGCCTGGAAAGCTTCTTTTGGATTTAGAAATAAAACCGGATCGCCCTGGCGCTCAAATTTATAATCTACCAGCCGCAAATCGTTTCGTGAAATAAAGGATCCTGACCTGATAGTGTAAGAAGAAATACCTGTTAATCCCAGTTTTATTTCCTGCTCCATTCCGAATTCGAGATAATCAAAATCAACTTTGCTGTTGATGATTCCGGGAATCCCTTTTCGCCATTGCGTGTAAAAAGTTGGCCATTTGGAACCAAGAATAATTTTTTCTTTTGGCTCGCGAATGTAGCGCTGGTGAGGTGTGTATTGTAAACGTACCTGTCCATACATTGCATTGTAAGGTTTAAAATAAATTGCCTCATTGTTTTCCAGTATATTTCCAAAAAGACTGTCAACTTTTGGATTTGTTTTATAATCACTCACGGATCTTCTGAAAGCTATGTTGACATCAGTAAATAAATACAGCCCGTTTATGATTTCAAAGCTATGACCTGCACCGAGGCCGTTTTTTAAATAAATATTGCTTCGCTTCAGCATGTTGATCCACGCATCACCCTGGAAAATAAATTCAAAGTTGCGTTCTAAAGTGATATTAAAATAACTTCGGCTGAAGGGATTGTATAATTTTGTAAACCTGATATTCCCATTTACATCGTGATTGCGAATGCCATAGCTGATATTGTTCCAGACAGAAATTGCTTTTTTTGATTGATAGACCTTACTATAATTAAAAAATAAGGAAACACGTGTGCCACCAAACTGAAACGGTTGATAAAGCTGTGCAAGAGAACCAATATACCAACTCCGTTCTTTTTGATGATCATTAAAAGTGAGCCCGGTAAATAATAATTTTTTGGCACTGATTTTATTAATCACCCTATCCATAGAATCCAGGTAGATTTCTGTATGTGTTGCAGTATAAATGCTATCCTTATAACGCATATAACGAACTTCCTTTTTTGTCAATGGTTCCGTTCGTACCGTTTGCCAAAAACTGCTGTCTTTTTCATAAGCTGATTGAACGGTTGCGCTTACTTCGACGCCGAAATATTTTTTATTAAAAATCCTGTTCAACTCAAAATCTTTGTAAGTAACTGTTGTATGTCCGGAAACTTTTTGTTTTCCTGCTTTTGAGAAATAGGAGAATTGCTGTCTGGTGATCATCCACGCTTTATTATTGATAAAGTTGTAATCCTGCTCGACTTCAAAAAAATCATACTCCGGTAAATGATATTTTGGAAAACTGAATTTTGTATGCAGGATAACCCACGAACTATCTTCAATAGAAATTTCCCCTTCGACTGTTGCATTGCTTAGCTGGCGCGGTTTTACATTAATGACATATATTTTTCTATTTCCATATTTTTGTATCTCCTTTGTTTTGAATTTATAAGCCATCAAGCCGCTATAGCTTACGGGTGAAAGTATCGGCACTTCTGAAACGGCCGGAACTTTCAAAAGGTTGTTATAAAAATTAAAATCTCCTTCAGTGGTTGATAAATAAAATAATCCGTCTGCTTTTTTTCCTTTAGTCACACCTGTTCTTTCTTCTTTTATTTTGATTGGTGAGCTGTAATCAAGATTCAGCGCGATCTCCGCCATTGCCATTTTTTTCAAATCTTCGTTGAAATCGGTGGTAGTATCTTTCTCATTTCTTTTTCTTTTTTTAAAGGAGGAATCTTCCTGGGTTGCTTTGATGTAAACCTTGCAGGAATAATCACCTGAAGCAGCGATGATTTCATCTTTATGCCGTATTACATTTCGGATAATCTCTTCCGCCTGATCTCTTCCTTTTATCAGTATTTCAGAAAGATTTTTTGATTCTTCATTTTCAAGAAGAATATTTTTTTCAAGATTTTGTCTGCCAACAATAATTGTTACTACCTGTGATTTATATCCAATCATGCTAATAATGAGGTCATATTTTCCCTCGTCCAGCATTAGCAAATAAGTGCCATCTTCTTTTGTAATAGCGCCACTTCTTGTTTCTTTCACCTCGACACTTGCAAATGCAAGCGGTTCTAATTGAGTATTAGTTATTTTGCCAAAAACTTTATGCGCTTGCGCAGTTACAGAAGCGTTTAACAACAACAGAAAAAAAAGCGTGCAGGTTTGGCGCATGTTGGTTTTAATAAATGCTGGTTAGAGGTTCACCAACAAATAATTCAATTTTCTATTTTCATGATTATTCCAATCTTTCTTTAATATCCAGATGAAACTTCCTTGCATAATCTTTTGCTACATCATAGCCTGCATCAGCATGACGAATAACGCCAAGACCGGGATCATTGCGTAAAACCCGGGCTAGTTTTTCTGCCGCATCATCAGTTCCATCGGCAACAATTACCATTCCTGCATGAATACTGTATCCCATGCCAACACCGCCTCCGTGGTGAAGACTTACCCAGCTTGCACCACCTGCTGTATTTACCAATGCATTTAATATCGGCCAATCAGCTACTGCATCACTTCCATCAAGCATGGATTCAGTTTCACGATTTGGACTGGCTACGGAACCTGTATCCAAATGATCACGCCCAATCACGATCGGCGCTTTTACTTTTCGGGTTCTTACCAGCTCATTAAATGCAAGCCCGGCTTTTTCTCTTTCCCCTTGCCCGATCCAGCAAATTCTTGCAGGCAATCCCTGGAATTTAATTTTTGCCTGAGCCATTTTTATCCAGCGGATCATTCCTTCATTTTCGGGAAATAACTCCATCATAACGGTATCGGTTACACGAATATCTTCAGGATCGCCGCTCAACGCTGCCCATCGAAATGGCCCTTTTCCTTCACAAAAAAGAAGACGGATGTAAGCGGGAACAAAACCGGGAAAATCAAAAGCATTTTTTAATCCTGCTTCAAAAGCTCTTGCACGCAAATTGTTACCATAATCAAAAGTGATGGCGCCGTGCTTTTGCAGTTCCAACATTAATTCCACATGCTTCTTCATACTTTGATAGGAAAGAGCTGTATATTTTTCAGGGTCTTTCTGTCTTAATTCATTTGCTTCTTCCAGTGAAATTCCATCCGGTACATAGCCAAATAAAGGGTCATGAGCAGAAGTCTGATCGGTCAAAATATCGACAGTAATATTTCTATCAATCAATCTTTGCAACAAATCAACCGCATTGCAATGAACACCAATGCTCCAGGCTTTTCCTTCTTCTTTTGCTTTGACCGCTTTATCAATTGCCTCGTCGATATTACGGATCATTTCATCCAGATAACCCGTCTTTAATCTTTTTTCAATTCTGCTTTCATCCACTTCTGCAGCAAGGCAAATGCCATCGTTCATGGTAATTGAAAGTGGCTGTGCGCCACCCATTCCTCCAAGTCCCGCGCTTACACTCAATGTATTTTTAAGTGAATTATTAAAATGCTTTTTAGCAACAGCGCCAAAAGTTTCGTATGTTCCCTGTACAATTCCCTGGCTGCCTATGTATATCCACGAGCCGGCAGTCATTTGTCCATACATCATCAATCCTTTTTTTTCCAATTCGTCAAACACTTCCCATGTGGCCCATTTTGGAACAAGCTGGGAATTAGAAATTAAAATTCTGGGAGCATTTTTATGAGTTTTTAAAATTGCTACAGGTTTACCACTTTGAATTAGAAGCGATTCATCATTTTCTAATTCTTTTAAAGCCTTAATGATCAAATCAAGACTTTCAAAATTTCTTGCTGCTTTCCCACGACCTCCATATACAATTAATTCATCCGGCTTTTCTGCAACTTCAGGATTCAGATTATTCAATAACATTCTAAGCGCTGCTTCCTGTATCCATCCTTTGCAGGAAAGTCGGGTGCCCGTTGGGGTTTTGTATTTTATGGGGTCGTATTTTTTTGTGGAAATTTCACTCATACTTATTCTTTTGTGGAAATTGACGGGTATCAAACAACGTAATGATATAAAGGCATTTTTCTTTTATTTTTACCCCATTTTTTTCAGATATTCTGGCAAACCGGTAAATAGTTAAGAGGCCGTATTATTGATAACGGTTTCCTTTTCGGATTCATTTTGTTTTCAAATAAAGTCAGGATGATAATTTCATCTTTTACTATTTTAATAGATTTTATTATGAATCGTAATTGATAATTTTCTAATTTCTTTATTTTTTACTGTTTCTGCTCCGCTTATTAAATCATTTGAAAGCATTTGAAGTTTTGAATCTAAAATGGTTTGAAATTTTTCAGCCGAACTTATTCCCCATTTTTTTTCAAGATAACTGAGAATAGCTGTAACATTTTTTAAGAATTCTTTGGTCTTTCTTATTTTGTACGCCATCTGGCTGTTGCTTTTAGATATTCTTCTTCTGAAATAAATTCTCCTGCATCTGCTTGTCTTAAAGCTTCATTCAATTGCTTTTTTTGATCACCGGTAAGATAGTCTTCGTTTTCTTCCAGTTTTTCCTTTTTTAAATACTCAACTACTTCTTCACGCACCATCCACAAAGTTTCTTCATCCTCAATATTATCAATATATTCGTGAAGTTCTTTTTTTATTTCTTTTGATGATTTCATAAAAAATTTATTTAATCAAATTTACAAATTTTAAAAACAGCAAAACCTTTTTATCCCCATTCATATTCCCTCATAAATTCCACCGCATTCATCATATCATCATGCAAAAAACGATCGCTTTCATTGAAAGAAATTATCTTCCTGAATTCCTTTACCAGCTTTTCAATTTCAGCAGAAGATCTTAATGGTCTTCGATATTCCAGCGCTTGTATTGCAGCTAATAATTCTATAGCTAACACTTTTTCTACATTATTAATTACACGGTAACATTTTGTTGCTGCATTAGCGCCCATGCTTACATGATCTTCCTGGTTGTTGGATGAAGAAATGGAATCTACAGAAGCCGGCGTGCACAATTGTTTGTTTTCACTTACAATTCCGGCTGCGGTATATTGAGGGATCATTAAACCGGAATTAAGCCCTGAATTTTTTACCAAAAACAACGGCAAATTTCTTTGACCGCTCAGCAACTGGTAAGTTCTTCTTTCAGAAATATTGGCAATTTCACTCATCGCAATAGATAAATAATCGAGGGCAAAAGCAAGCGGTTCTCCATGAAAATTTCCACCGCTTACGATCCGATCTTCATCCGGAAAAATGATTGGATTGTCAGTAACAGAATTTATTTCCGTTAAAAAAGTTTTTAAAACAAAATCAAACGAATCTTTTGAAGCGCCATGCACCTGCGGAATACAGCGGAAAGAATACGGATCCTGAACCTGCATCTTTTTCTGTGCAATCATTTCACTTCCTTCTAAAATATTTCTGATTTGATCTGCTGCAAAAGTTTGTCCAGGATGAGGACGAACAGCCTGCAGTCGATCATACAAACAATCAGGATTGCAATCAAAAGCATCAAAAGAAATGGCAGCAATTACATTGGCCCAATTTAATAATCGTTCAGAATGAATCAAATTAAACAATCCATACGCGCTCATAAATTGTGTCCCGTTAATCAGCGCCAACCCTTCTTTGCTTTGTAATTCAATGGGCTTCCAATCAAATTTTTTTAAAGCATTCTCTGCATGCATTTTCTCTCCATTGATTCTTACTTCTCCTTTGCCAATCAACGGGAGGCTCATGTGTGAAAGTGGCGCCAGATCACCGGAAGCCCCAAGCGAACCCTGAGTGTAAATAACCGGAAACACCTCATTGTTATACATATCCATAAGCCGTTTCACTACTTCAATTCCAATTCCTGAATAACCATAACTCAATGATTTTATTTTGAGCATCATCATCAGTTTTACAATTTCATCAGGCACTTCTTCGCCCAATCCACAGGCATGCGAAAGCAATAAATTTTGCTGAAGTGTTTCTAATTGTGCTTTCTCAATTTTTACATTTTGCAAAAAACCAAAGCCAGTGTTGATGCCATAAAAAAGTTCGTCAGAAGAATTTATTTTTTGATCCAGGTACTCACGGCATTTCAAAATCGCTTCATGAGCCGCATAAGTAACTGAAACCAGTTGTTTGTATTTTAAGAAATGTTTTACTTGTTGAAAAGTAAGAATACTTTTATCGAGAGGAAGATAATTATATGTCATATATTAGTTTAATATTTTCAAATGTAGGGAAAAGAAGTGCAGCTTTAGAAAGTTCAATCTTAATTCCGATTTTAATTTCTTTAACAAGAGATTATATTTGCAATTCTGAAAAACCAATAGTTTCGCTGCCATTACAATGTATAAATTTTCGATTTTAATTCTCCTGTTTTTGTCCATACAAAAGTTCTCTTTTGGACAGGATACACTTCCTAAGATAACAGTAACACAACTTGGGAAAAGAGTTCTGGTCTCATGGAACAATCCCTTCTCAAATGTTGCACATATCAATATTCAAAGGTCTTATGACAGTTTAAAAAATTTTAAAACGATTGGAAGGGTTTTGGATGTAAGCCCTGGCGTAAATGGTTTTACAGACGCAAAAGAATTTCCCGGATCACCACAATATTACAGGTTGTTTATTTCCTTCAATGGTGGTTCTTATTTGTTCACACATTCGCATCGGCCTGGTAAAGATACTCTCAGCGATATTCCGAAAATAGTAAAGCAGCCAACAACGCCGGTTCCTCAATATCGAAATTTGTTTGTCCCTTCCACACATATTTTTACCGGAAAAGATAACAATGTAATTATCTCTTTGCCCAATGCAATACACAAAAAATATTCGGTAAAATTTTACGATGAAGACGGAACTCTTTTGTTTGAACTAAAAAGGATTACCCAGGATTATCTGACTCTTGATAAATCAAACTTCCTGCATTCAGGACTTTTTATTTTTGAATTATTTGAAGACAGGATTATCGTTGAAAGACACAAATTTTTTATACCAAAAGATGGGAAGCCCATGCCTGCCCTGGACATTAACGGAAATCCGATCCGCTATTACTGAACTTTTTTTATAATAAAACCAACAAAATATTATTCAGTAAAGAAATAAATAATTGCATTTTCTATTTAGTAAATTTTAAATTGCATTACAAATGCGGAAGTAGCTCACCTGGTAGAGCGACAGCTTCCCAAGCTGTAGGTAGCGGGTTCGAGTCCCGTCTTCCGCTCTTAATTTACACAATGGAAAAGAAAAACTTTTTCGTCACGTTAACTCCTCCGCGTGTAACTTTTATTTCGGATATGACTGATGAAGAGCGCCAGGTAATGAACCAACATGTTGCTTACTGGCGCACTTTGCTCGAAAAAGGAATTGCAATTGCCTATGGCCCTGTGATGGATCCAAAAGGAGCTTTTGGAATTGGAGTAGTAGAAGTAGATGGCCTGGAACAATTGAAGGAAATTGTAGCTGCTGATCCTGCAAACGGATTGCAAAAATTCGAAATATTTCCTATGCGGGCTGTATATAAGAAAAGTATTTAGTTTATTGAAACTGGTGTTTAAATTCTTCTATCGTTATTGCATCTTCTGCTTTAAAATTTCCAATTCTTGTTCGTCTCAATTTACTGAGATAACCCCCGCAACCAAGAGCGGCTCCAAAATCGTTGGCAAGACTTCTGATGTATGTTCCTGTTGAACAAACTACTTTGAATGAGATTACCGGAAGATCTATGTGAGTGATTTCAAATTCTTTAATAGTAATTTTTCTTGGTTCAAGAATTACATCAACTCCTTTTCGCGCCAGCAAATAAACAGGTTTTCCATTTTGCTTTATCGCAGAATGAATGGGTGGTGTTTGTAAGATTTCACCGGTAAATTGCTTTGTTGTTTCCCTGATCTTTTCTTCAGTAATTCCATGCAAAGATCTAAAATCCTGTGGCTCACTTTCAAAATCATAAGTAGGAGTTACAGCGCCTAAAGTGATCGTGCCTGTATATTCTTTTTCCTGTGCCATAAATTCGTTGATCCTTTTGGTGAATTTTCCTGTGCATACGATCAAAAGGCCTGTGGCCAAGGGATCCAGCGTTCCTGCATGTCCGATCTTTTTTAAATTAATGATCTTTCTTAATTTCCTGATCACATCATAAGAAGTCCATTCCAGTGGTTTATCTATCAATAAAACTTTTCCTTCTGCAAAAGAATTTTCAGTCATTATACCTGTAATATTTTTTAGAAAATAAATTTTAAATCGCCTCGCGTGCCTTCAATTCCAAATATTTATTAATCGTGTTCACCGTCAGGTTTTTCGGCGAAGATAAGATGGATAGAATTCCATATTTGGAAAGTTCTTTTGCAATGATCCTTTTTTCAAAAGCAAATTTTTCGGCAATGGTTTTTATGTAAACTTCTTCCACATTTTTTGCTGAAGAATTGATAAGTTGATCTAATTCCGAATTTTGAAAAAATACAACCAGCAACAAATGATTCCGGGCGAGTGAACGCAAATAATCTATTTGCCTGTTCAATCCTGAAAGCGATTCAAAATTAGTAAATAAGATCAGAAGACTCCGATGCTTAATTTTACTTCTCACTAATGAATACAACATTTCAAAATCACTTTCCAGGAAATCAGTTTCCTGTTTATATAATAATTGCAAAATATTTTCTGCCTGTGAAGGCTTGCGATCCGCTGCCAGCACATTTCCTGCTTCATTCGAAAAAGTGATCACGCCAACTTTGTCCTGTTTTCTTAAACAAACATTACTTAAAATTAAGGTACTGTTGATCGCGTAATCCAAAAGTGTCATTCCATCAAAAGGCATTTTCATCAACCGGCCCTTATCAATAATGCAATACACCTGTTGCGATCTTTCTTCCATAAAACTATTCACCATCAGTCCGCCTTTTCTTGCTGACGCTTTCCAGTTTAATGTGCGGATATCATCACCAGAAACATATTCTTTGATCTGCTCAAACTCCATACTCTGGCCAATCTTTCGCATTCTTTGATTACCAGTTTCCGTCTGCAAAGTAGTTCCTGAAAATATTTCATAATTATGCAGCTGAAGAAACGCAGGATATACAGGGATCGTCTCTGCCGCTTCTGTAGTAAACCTTCTCCTGACGAGTTTCAAAGGTGATGAAACAAACAAATGAATATCGCCGAAATGATATTCGCCTCTTTGTAATGGCTTCAAAACCCAACTGATTTTTTTCTGCTGCCTTGATTTTAATTGGACTTTTCTTCT
>Ga0134128_10001360_pt1 | contig 31628 bp, 24 predicted proteins | sample KB31754_FD_96462 | JGI IMG/M metagenome (GOLD analysis project Ga0134128, IMG submission 96462) | Terrestrial soil microbial communities with excess Nitrogen fertilizer from Kellogg Biological Station, Michigan, USA - KB3-175-4 | ecosystem: Environmental > Terrestrial > Soil > Unclassified ... | reverse complement strand
TAACTCCGCTTATTTGAGCGGGGTATGACGTGAGTCATACTCGAGGAGGTCTTATTGGCTTAGCTTTATACTCAAGCTTTGACACCGAGGGGGGACAAAAGATGGAAATTGAAGCTTTAACTCTAGAGAAGTCGAAATCAAGGAACACTCGCTTTACCAATGATTTTTCCGAAGAGGTTTTTCGCCTCACGTATCGATTTGCCGGGGAAAAGGATATTAATGATCGGCATCTGGCGATTGCCAAAGATTTAGCCGCAGTCGAGAGACCTGAAAAGCAAGCCTACTGGACCAATCAATTTCTGAATTTGTTGGAGGATTTTAAATTTGTTCCTGGTGGACGAATTACTTCAAATGCCGGAACAGAGCTCACCGGAACGACTTATATTAATTGTTTTGTCAGCGGTTTTCGCGGTGAAAATCAGGATTCCATGACAAGCATTATGGATGAACTTCGCCGCCAAGCTTTGATTTTAAAATCCGAAGGCGGCTATGGCTTTTGTGTGGATGTGCTACGTCCCCGGGGAGCTTATGTCGATGGCATTGGTGGCGACTCTCCAGGAGCGGTCAAGCTTCTTGAGATGTGGGACACACAAAGTTCCGTGATCACCGCAGGCAGTGGGCTGAAAAAAAAGACGACCATGGGAAAAACAAAGATTCGTAAGGGCGCACAAATGGTGACGATGTCGCTCTTTCATCCCGACATCGAGGAATTCATCACCGCCAAACAAACTCCCAATCGTTTGACCAAATTCAATATGTCGGTATTGGTGAGTGATGAGTTCATGGAGGCAGTTGAAAATAAAAAACCGTGGAATCTCGAGTTCCCGGATTATCAACTGAGCAAGCAAGAGTACGGAAAATATTGGGACGGAAATCTGAAGGCATGGAAAGCCCGGGGATTGCCCGTTAAAGTTTATAAAACTTATCCCGAAGCCGGCCTTCTCTGGGATTTGATCATGCAATCCACCTACAACCGCAATGAGCCGGGAATTCTTTTCGTGGATACGATCAATCGACTCAATAATCTTTACTACATTGAACATATCAACGCGACCAATCCCTGTGGCGAGCAGGTTCTTCCCGTCGGTGGTTGCTGCCTTCTGGGTTCTTTGAACCTCACCCAATTCATCGATGAAAAAACCAGTGATTGGGATTTTAAAAAATTGAAAGAGACGATCTCAACAGCAGTGCGTTTTATGGATAATGTGAATGATAAAAGTCTGGTGCCGCTGGCCGAGCAAAAAATAAATTTGCAGGAAAAAAGGCGCATCGGTTTAGGGGTTCTTGGTTATGGCTCGGCTTTGATGATGATGCAAATGCGCTATGGCTCTGAAAAAGCGCTGCAGTCCACGGAAAAGCTTTGCCGTTTTATCATGAACGAGGCTTACCAGGCGTCGGCGTTGCTGGCGAAAGAGAAAGGCCATTTCCCGGCCTTTGACAGAGAAAAATATCTGGCCGGAAAGTTTGTGCAAAGGCTGAATCCTGAGACTCTTGAACTCATTCGCAAATACGGCCTTCGCAACAGTCACTTGCTGTCAATTCAGCCAACCGGAAACAGTTCGGTGCTGGCGAACAACGTTTCCGGAGGGCTTGAGCCTTTGTTTATGACAAACTATGTTCGAACCTCTATCCAACCATTTGGTCCCGACGGATTGTCGATTCCGCAAAATGTCAATTGGGCGACAAAAACATTTTCCTTGGTTGGCTCCGCCGGCGTCACAACTCAGTGGGAGTGGGCCCAAGAGGGTGACGAAAATATTTTAGTGACACGATTTAATCATGAAGTTTGGAAGTTTGATGCTTCAAGAGGACTGCTGAAAGAGTCGATGATTAAGGATTACGCCGTTGACGTTCACGAACGCCGACACAGTTGGGACGAAAGCGCCGATTGGGCGGCGACAGCCTATCAACTCAACATTGATGATCATGTGAAAACCATGTCCGTATTTTCAAAATATATCGATTCGGCGATGTCAAAAACCGTCAACGTCCCCAAAGATTATCCGTATGAGGATTTCAAACGGCTTTATCGCGACGTTTATAAGACGGGGACCATCAAAGGCTGCACGTCTTATCGGGAAGGCACGATGATGGCAGTTCTGTCGGTTGAAAGCACGGCGGCCACAAATCAAAAAGGGGTTTATCGCACCAAAGCCACCCGCCGACCGATCTCTTTGGAATGTGACGTTCATCCGCTGATGACCAACGGAGAAAAGTGGGTAGTGATCGTCGGACTGCTGGATAAAGATCCCTATGAAGTGTTCGCGATGAAACAAGATAAGCTCGTTTTGCCACCCAAGCCGCACAAAGGGACCTTAGTTAAAATCAGCTCCGGCATTTATAACTTGGAAACCGAAGACGGCTGGGTTTTGGAAAACATCAGTACGTTTTTCGAGTCCAATGAGCAGGAGGCCTTAACCCGAATGATATCGACAGCTCTTCGTCATGGCGCCGACATCGAATTCATCGTCTCGCAACTGATTAAGAGTGAAGGCACCATCACCTCATTTTCAAAGGCCATTGCCCGAACTTTAAAGAAGTACGTGAGTGAAATTAAAAGCATCAAATGCTCGGATTGCGGCAGTAAGAATATCCAACTGAGCGAAGGTTGCTTTATTTGCAGGGACTGCGGCAGCAGCAAGTGTCATTAACTATGAGCACTTCATTTTGGCTGGATCGCAGTCCGATGTTTTCCTCTCAAGAGTTCGACGTCATCATCGTTGGTGCCGGGATCACCGGGCTTTCCACGGCGTTTTGGTTGGAAAAAGAAAATCCTTCCTTGCGCATCGCCATCGTCGAAAAAAGCCGGATGGGTTTTGGAGCCTCTGGCCGCAATGCGGGTTTTGTGACCTGCGGATCGGTGGAGCATTTCAACCGGATGATTTCCAAGCATGGATTGGATCAGGCATCGGAGATCTGGAAGTTTTCTGAAACCAATCGTCTTTTGTTGCAACAAGAAATTGTGCAGGAAAAGGCCGAGCAAATTCAATTTGAACAAAAAGGGGCGTTTTCCTTGGCCGCCCAAGAGCATGAATTTGCCGAACTCAAAAAATGTGCTGAAATAATGGCGACCTTAAAAATCCCAACTGAGATTATCGAAGGCTACGATATCGAAAAGCGTTTGGGAGCGGTGAACTTTGTCGGCGGGATTAAATATCTCGATGATGCTTCCACCGATCCGATGGCGCTGTTGATGTTAATGAGATCCAAAATTAAGACGCCGATTTTTGAGGACGTTGAGGTCGGCCGTATCGAAACCGCCGAGAATGGCAGTAAACTTTTAAAAACAGACAAGGGTGACTTTCACGCTTCTTTGGTCGTGCTTGCTCTGAATGGTTATTCGGCCCATTTGCATCCCTATTTTGCGGATAAAATTTATCCGACCCGCGCCCAATGTTTGATGACTGAAGCCGTGCCGCGATTTATGGAAGGGCCATGTTATGCGAATTTCTATTTGGATTATTTTCGGCAATTACCGACGGGCGAATTGCTCATCGGTGGCTTTCGCCAATTAGAGAAAGCCACGGAGGTCGGAATTTCAGATCATATCACTGAAGTGATTCAAAACTCTTTGCACCAGTTCGTGATGAATTATCTGCCGCAGTTCAATAAAGCATCGATCACTCACCGTTGGGCCGGAGTCATGGGATTTTCTAAAGACGGTGAACCCATGGTCGGCTCTATTCCTGACGACCCTGCTATTTTCTTTGCCGGAGGTTACACCGGTCATGGCCTGGGCCTGGCATTCAACACTGCAAAGACTTTGGTGGATCTGATTTTTGATCGCAAAATCCCCAACTGGATTTCAGCTCGCCGATTTTAACAGGGTCAAGGCTTTAGTGTTTTGAAACTTCCGTTTGAACACTGGAGGGCAATTGATCAGCCTTATGCAAAAGTTCACTGACTTGCCATATTTCAGTATCAGACAAGGTATCAACAAAGCCCGGCATTCCGGTCAGACGAATGCCATTTTTAACTTTCCAATAAATTTCTCCGATCGGATCATCAGTGACTCCGTGATCAGGCTCGAACAGTTGCGGTGGGAGAGGAAAAAGCCCCTTCGCGATCGCCGTCGGTGTGGAATTCAGCGAGCCATGGCAGACAGCACAGTTGGTGGAATAAATTTTGGCTCCGGCCAGAAGATTCAACTCATCAGCGGTCAAGGGTGAGGGCTTATTTTCTTCCGCGCCGATGGCCGCATGAAGTGCTGTCTTCGCAATGTAATGCTCCAAAGGAAGAGGATTTCCTTTGGTCGCCACCGGCATCCCGCCGCTTTTCAAAAAAATAAAAGCCGCAATCACGGGCAAACACAAACCGACAATCAAACCGAAGAATATATTTTTCATATTTTGGACCTCATTGTTTTGACTCAACCGTCAAGTGGGCCTTTGACTCATTGTGAATCTTCTTCCGAAAAATGACAAACGGATAATCTGTTAAGGCGGTCGTTATATTTTAGCGCGGGGGATCTGCGGTACAAGTTGATAAAAGAAAAAACAAGTATCGTAAGATTATTCTGATGGGGGCCTAAAGAGCCCCCATCAGAATTCTATAAAATAGCTTTTGCTTACTCTGTGAATCTTAAGACTCCGGCAGAGTCAGACATCATGGCGCCCGAGCTGCTTTGGCTGACAGTCACAGTGACCTGACCACCAGAGATCGTTTTTGTGACCTGGTAAGCCGTGTTCGGCTGCAAGAGTGCCACATAGTGAAGCGCTCCAGGACTTGAACTCACTGTGTACTGCACAGACGTCGACGGTGAGTTCTGAGTGTTGTCGGCAAAAATCACAACGATCGGTTGCGCATTTTCACTTGCCAGCATTCCAGTCACGCGCACTCCATAACCCATGGATGGAATCACAGCTTGCAGAGCGGGGAATGGATATGACGAGCTTGAAAGTCCCGCTCTAAACACATTCAAGAAACTCTGATAGTTTGTCTGAGTGTTGGCAACCAGACTGAGTTGATAGTTGGCAATCTGTGGTCCTGCCGAGCCATCAGAATATGTGAGAGAATTGACGGCCTGCGAGCTCACCGCCGCGGTGGACGCTGGATACACAGCAGCGATTTGTAAAAGTCCTTTGCCGCTTGTCACACTCCACTTGTTGGCGGCAACCGAAGTTGGCGCGGCCGCAAAGTGAAAGCGTTCTGTCGGCGTTCCGTTCTTTACCGAGACTTGGTCGTAGATGAAGAACAGATCTGGCCGTACATAGAGCTCATTACGCACCAGAAAATTAGCTGGAACGAGGCCGCAGCCGTCAGAGCTGACGGTCTGATAAGCCGCTGAGAACTCTCCAGCGGTGTAAACATAGTCGTTGCTATCAACGAATTTTTTAAGACCGATCGGATCACTGCCGGTGGGATTTGGACACCCTGATGTTGAAAACCAACTCTGACCGGGTTGACCGCCATCAGTGCGATTGGCAAAAGAAAAAGTGTTAAAGTAAGAAGAGTCTTGTTGTGAAGCTCCCCATCGGTCCCCAAAGCCAGCGTTGATCAAAAGTCCACTGCCTTTGTAAATCTCGACTTGTCCCGCATCTGGATATTGCTCACCTTGAGGGTCAATCCAGCGAGCAGTGGAAAGGCTTGCCCAAGTTGCTGAATTGCTGTTCCAATCCGAACGCATGAGAGCAAGACCAAATGTTCCAGCATTGTAAGATTTAGGCGCGCTTGAAAGCGGAAGGCCAACGGCTGAAGGATCATAGAACAGAAAGTTTCTCCAAGCATCATTTTGTGAAACAGGAGAGCTGCTGCTGACAATATTGATGTAAGCTGTCGCAGTTTGTCCGGCGGCTGATGTCCAACCATAAGCATAGCCCGAGAGAATCGAATCATTGGTTGTCGGTAGGATGATAGACGAATGCCACATTCCATCGTCGTAATAGAAGGAGCCGTCGTTGGTCACAGCCGCCAACTTTAAAGATGGATAATTTTGCAGCCACAATGAGTTCAAGTAGCCCGCATTGCCAGTCCCCCATCGAAGAGCTGTCGCTGCCATGGCAATCCGTTCATAGGAACCGGCGCCGTAGCCTCCTTCGGGGTGGTGACCTTCTGGCACATAGGTATCGACATCGCCAATGGCAGTATTATAAAGATTCGCGGCCATCGAAAAATCGGCAGCTCCTGTTGCATCATCATTGCCAATCGCAACAGCGGCGAGAGTTTGTCCAAGTAAATAGCCTGAGAAATAATTTGAAAGGCCGATTCCAGTGTGTGGACTTGGAAAATTTTGGCAATTTGGATCGCTCAGTCGGCAATAACCTGAGGCTGCAAACCAAGTGAGCCAGGCGTTCATTCTTTGAATCAAAGCTCCTTGCAATGTGGTGGCAGTGAGATCAGGAACGGAAACTGTGACATTGCCAATATAATTATAGAGCCAATCATAAGCCAGCGCCAATGCTGGAACATAGTTTCTGATTCCATAACCATCGTCAGTACCGTAACCAGCTGAAGCGTATTTCGGTCCAAAATAAAGTGGACTGCAACCATACGATGGAGTGCTCATTCCTGCGCAGTCATTGGTGACTAAGGCAGTGACGGCTTTTTGTGCATAAGTTGTGTTGCCACTGATTTGATAGCAAAGAGCAAAGCTTGCGATATTCAAGAACTGCAAGTCACCCTGGTAGGCATTGCCCTGAGGAATTGCCGTCGGAGTGTTATCGCAAAATGATTTTAGATTTTGCCAGAGAGGTGAATTGCTCGAATAAGCAGATTTCAGGCGAGCGAGATTGTTGCTATCGGAAAGCCAAATGCGAGGATGATTTCCGATCACTCCACCGACAGGGGCTTGTTGCACTCCGCAAGTTTGATATTGATAACTGCCGCTGAGTGCGCCGTTGCTACAAATTCTCGACTGAGACACGCAACTTTGATTGCTTGGCACTGATGCCGCTTGGAAAGCAGTGACGGATTGTCCGCTAGGAATTGTACCGCCCCAAGGAAGTGTGCATGCAACACTCGGCAAAGTTGTTGTGGTTGTCACAACGGGCATGGTGGTCGTGGTCGTTGTCGGTTTAGGTAAAGTCGTCGTTGTTGTCACAACCGGCATGGTTGTCGTTGTTGTCACAACTGGAAGAGTCGTCGTTGTTGTGGTTGTCGTTGGCACTGGGCAAGAACCGATACAGGGTTGAGAAACGGGTGGCTTCGCTGTTTTGCAGTATCGGTCGGACACGACATACTTATTATTTTTCATACATTGGACAACTCGTCTCTGTATTCCTGTTCCATTGCAAATGAGAGAGCTACATTTGCCCCAAGGGCCGACACGCCAGGCATAGGTATTAGTGCTGGAACGTCTGATTCGTGCAGAAGCCTCATTGCTGGTAAAAGAAATTGTCGATAGAATAAACAAAGAAGCCATCAAAATGTTTTTCATAAGTCCCCCACGGTGATTCTTTGCAAGTGGCGGACCTGTCTCATAATAAGAATGGAGATGAGCTGAAGTAAAAAGCCTGCAGAGCTGTCTCGGGCAGCGATGCCCATTTTTCAGTGTTGAACTTTGTGTCGTCGACCAAACACTGAGCAAATTTTTTTGCAAATAAAGAGTGCTATGCTAGTCTTCACATATGTCTATTGGAAACGAAAACGATCTTATTGCACTTCGAAAAATTGGCAAAATTGTGGCCCAATGTCTTCAATACATGGGCTCCAAACTTGAACCCGGAATCACCACTCTAGAACTTGATCAGCTGGGGCAAATATTTCTAGAAAAGCATGGCGCTAGATCTGCTCCACAACTTGTTTATAATTTTCCAGGAAGTACTTGTATCAGCGTCAACGAAGAAGCTGCTCATGGTCTTCCCGGTGCGAAGAAATTGAGCGCAGGCGATCTCGTGAACATCGATGTCTCTGCCGAATTAGATGGTTATTTTGCAGACACGGGCGGATCTTTTATCATTCCCCCGGAATCAAATTTGAAAACAAATCTTTGTCTTGCCACCAAACGCGCGCTGGAGATGGCTATGAGAGCGACAAAAGCGGGACAACCGCTGAATGTTATCGGTCGAGCCATTGAAAAAGAAGCTCTCAGAAATAAATTAACAGTCATCGAAAATCTAGGAAGTCATGGTGTGGGACGCGCTCTTCACGAAGAGCCTGGTTTTATTCCCGGATATTACGACCCAGATGACAAACGCCTCTTGAAAGAAAATCAGGTGATCACGATCGAACCTTTTCTTTCAACAGGCGCCAGAGAAGTCTTCGATACCGGAGACGGTTGGACATTGGCCACCGACAAAAGATTTTTGACGGCTCAGTACGAGCACACGCTGGTCATCACAAAGGGCAAACCTTTGATCATGACTTTGCCTGTTTAATACAAAACAGCGCACGGAAAGGATTGAGTCATATAGCCTATGCCGATGAAACTTATGTCCATTTTATTACCCCTTTTTATTTTAACGTCGACAAGGGCTGCGTCCGCCATGTCACCCTTCCGGGAAAATACGTCTTCACCTGAACAAGCTCAGCCGAAAATGTGTTTAGGGGAAGGAGAGATAGGATATGTCAAAGGCTTGCCTGCACTTCCGAACATGCCTTGTTGCTCTGGCCTTAAAGAGCGAGAAATTGCAGAAAACCACGATAAAGGGTGCAAACAAGCTTGTGGAGGGCGAATTGAAGGAGAAATAACTTCTTTCGTCTGCATTACCTGCGGAGATAAAAAGTGTGATCGTAGATTTGAATCACCTTACAACTGTCCTGAAGACTGTAAATAACACTTGTTTGTTGATCAAATCCTTTTTTATTTCTTGCGATCAAATTTTAGGAAAAAATATCATTTCGATTTGATCTCGATGGCTTGCTCAAAGGCGCCTGAGCGGACTGTGATAAAACCCGGCGACGTCACAGGAAATGTCACTTGATCGACAACATGACCCTGCTTTGCTTTCAAAAAAGTAGGCGCCATGATAGGACTGCTGAGTTCGACGGCGAATGCCGAATCATTCTGGATGGTCAGTTGGGAATTGAAATCAACATTCAGCACGATACTTTTTTTCGGCAAAATATCAATGCCTGTGTTGCCTGCAAGATCCACAACGTGCAAAGCAAAAGGGGCTGCTACTGGTTGGGCGGTCGCGAAATTAACAATAAGGCCTTTCATGTTGTCAATGAGGTTGAAGCGAGCTCCAGTTGTCAGTCCATTTGTCATCCCAACTTGCGTGCGGCCAATGGTCAGGCTTGACGTGTATGGAACATCCACCTGAGCCATCGCATTCTGATTGAAACTTTCGCAGACGCGATGAAAATCGAAATCGGAAGCATAATGACAAGTCATATTTCCCATTTGAATATTTTGGTAAAAACCTTTTGCTTTGATCTGCAGGCCTCCGCCGAGATGATTCAAGTAGATATCATCGATCTGAAAAACAAACTCAGCAGAACCGCTTAAATGATCCAGGCTCCACGAAACGCACTCGTTTGGATCATAACTCATATGTCGGCAATAGCTCCATGTGCCTTTGAGCGTTTGAACTTGCGGCGAAAGATTTCCAACAACTCCCTGGCAGGTCGCGAACGCCAGCTGACCTTGCGGACCTTTCATTTTTTTTGCATTCACAGTTTTCCAATATTTACTGGAACCGAAAGCATAATAAACAACCTCGTAAGAAGTGGTGCCAACAAGACTGTAACCTTGTTGAGTTAACTGGTTGGCGTATTGCTCCATATTGGCATCAAAACAATTGCTGATATCGTTCGCAGCAAAAGCTCCGACAGACACAAGCATGCTCAAAAGAAAAAAAACCAATCTCATAAAGCCCCCTTTTCTAAAGTGAGTAGATTTTAGGCACCAAGCAAGTTGGGGGTCAATGGGTTCTTGGAACTCTCAACGACAAGATCTGCCGCATTGCCTAAAAACTTGTTTTTGATCGAATCGTAATCATGAAAGCTCCGATCAAAAAATCGAGGCTTTTTTATTTTGGGTCAGTATGCAATCATTTGGTTATGATTCAACAGACTCAGGGTGGACTATGCTGAAGCTCTATGGTTTTAAAAAGGTCAATGCGGCCGCTCGGGGTTACACTCGCGATCTCCGGGTTCTTTGGGCGCTGGAGGAAATGCAGATTCCGTTTGAACTTGTGGGGATGGATCATCCGGCTCATGATCTGAACACTGAAGCGTACCACAGGCTTAATCCTTTCGAGCAAATTCCAGTCATCGATGATGATGGTGTGGTTCTGTCTGAGTCGGCCGCCATTTTGATTTATCTGGCGAAGAAGGCAGGGAAGCTGATCCCGAGCGACATCGTTGGTGAATCGCAAGTTGTTCGTTGGTGTTTCGCCGCGATGAATTCGGTTGAAATACCATTGATGAGTATTTTGATGATTGACTGGTTCAAGGATGATGGATGTCGCAAGCACCGCGAGTTTCTGGTCGGTTGGGCGAACCGTCATCTTTCCAATCTGGAGCGATGGCTGGATCGTCGCCAGTTCATTGCGACAGAGAACTTCACCGTCGCTGACATTTTGATGGCGCATGTCCTTGCTGGAATCAAGGACGACACTTTGCTTCAGCCGTACAGCAATGTGAGGAGCTATCGTGATCGATGTTTGGCACGTCCAGCTTGGCAGCGCACGATCGATCGCTACTTTAAAAATGTCGAGGCTGGCTAACAATGAGAAGTTTAATTCTTAGAATGTCTATCACACTGGATGGTTTTGTCTGTGGTCCGAATGGTGAAATGGATTGGTTTTTAAAAACGAGGAGCGAAGATGGCGCTGCCTGGGCAGCTGATAAAATTGGACAAGCTGGCGCACATCTCATGGGACGAAAAACATTCAACGATATGGCTGCTTTTTGGCCCAATGCCAGTGGAGTTTTCGCCAAGCCGATGAACGAAATTTCTAAAATTGTATTCTCAAAAAAAGGTTTTGATCCTTCTCAGAAAAACGAATCTTCCTCCGCAAAGACTTGGGCAGAAGCAAAGGTGATTTCGGGTGATTTGGCTGATGGAATCAGAGAGCTTAAGCAACAAGATGGTAAACCTCTCGTCGCACACGGAGGAGCCAGCTTCGCTCAAAACCTTGTTCTCACCGGACTCATCGATGAATTCTGGCTTCTGAGACATCCAGTGGCGATTGGCCAAGGACTCGGGCTGTTTACTCAGATTAAAATTCCATTATATCTCAAACTCATTGAGACAAAAACTTTCAGCGCTGGAACTGTGGCCAACATCTATCACGCCAAGGGATAACATTTGATTATGACGAAACAGACTCATTTCATATCTTCGATTATTTTATTCACGGGATTTGCGATGCAAGCTCAAGCTGCCATCAAGTGCATTGGGCAAAAATCGGAAGTGACCGTCGTCGAAAATCAATTTGAATTATCACAAGACGCACGCGTGAAAGCATTTGATTTAGATCAATCAGCTGTTTACCTGACTCATAAAAAAGATTTCTATTCACTGGAAATGTTTGTCCCTGCTCTTGAACAGAGAATTTACTCTGAAGGATCTCTGGCTGACAAGCAGCCCCTGACTCTGGTTCTATGGACACGAGATCAATTATTGGAAGTCCGCTGTACACAGCTCGCTCGTTGAGATGTCGATGAGCGTTGCGTGAAGAGAACCTTTTGAAACCATCTGCAGTTGCGTGAAGAGAACCAGAGAACCGGAAAATTGGATGGGGTGGGAGGACTCGAACCTCCGAATGGCAGAATCAAAATCTGCTAACTTACCAACTTGTCGACACCCCAACACGGTTTGGACAGAACTCGTAAATTAAAGAATTCTTGTCAGTCAGGCAAGTGTCGGCAGGGTGTTGCGCGGCGCAGAAGCGGCAAAATGCTGAAATTACGAGCATCATTGGAAGACTTGACGGCATAGAGGATGGTTGATTTGTGTTTTGCTTGGGATCGCCGACGTCAAGGCATTTACCCAATCTGGATTTAGTTTTAGAAGATCCTTGTTTTTAGAGTTTTGCAAAGCCGCCCGCATGACTGGCTGAAATGCCGGATCCTTCGGTGAAAAAATATTTAGCGTTCCTTTCGAGACATTGATTCGCATCAGGATTTCCAAACCTGATTTTGATTGAACAAGGCTTTCAAGCCAGGCCGTGCGATTGGGAAAGTGAGGATTTTCTATCAAAGACTTCATTAGTAGGTAAGGTTGTTTATTTTTTGTCGCCAGAGCCCTTAATACCGCCAAGGAATTTGTATCGAAGCGCTGATGTTTGAAAATATATTTGATGGCAGCGTCTGCATCCAATGCCGCAAAAACTTCCAAGGACTTGGCGTCAGGCATCGTAGGTTGGAATTCGAAAAAGTAAGAAAGATTCGGTAAACTTTTTGTTTTTTCTGCTGCTTTTAAGAATTTCGGAAGCAATGTGGGAAACGGCTCTGCGCGAACATCCCTTTGCTTCAGCAAATCGTTCAGCCGACTATATAGCAAAAGCCGTGTTATGATCACTTCCATGCTTGGATTTGGCAGACTGGCTAAGGCGGCATAGGCGGCTGATGATGCTTCCCGAAACACGGAGAAGGCAGCGTACTGAGGGTCATTTATCAAAGACACCAATGATCTTTTCTGAAGGTCAAAAGGGAGATTTTCAAAAACCTCCGCAAAGGCGGTAAAATTATGCAGCTTAAAACGGGAATCATTCAGATAAGAATCCATGACTTGATTGAATTTTTTCGTGCCTTTTAAATTCTTGGCGCTGGTCAAAATCTGGCCCATTTCTTTGGCGGAAAGACTCGCAGTCGGAATTTCTGATGCCAACTCAAAATCGTTGGCGCGAAACTCTTTGAGCTTCAATATTTTTTTCTGGCTTAAGTTCTGGCCCGCCCCTAAGGTTTTCTCCAGAGCTTCGAGTTGACCACGGTTTTGACGGACGTTCGGGGATAGCAGAATATTTTCCCGATAAGTCTCTTTTTGATTGGCATAAAGGGCGGCCAAAGAAACCCAATCGGCTCTATTGATGATGTGTTTTGTCGTTAAGATTTCAAAAATCACGGACTTGTTTGGGTTTGATTGAATTTGCTGTTTCAACCACAATTGCAGAGCGGGTCGATCCAGCAAAGAGACATTCCACAAAATCGAGGAGGACACCAGCGTATCGAATTTGGTGACGGATGTGACAAGATCTATCGCATCAGGCTCAGCACGAATCAGGGATTTCATGCTGCCCTCGGGCACTTTTAGACGGAGATAATCCGGATGTTGCTGAAGGAATTGATAAGCGTTTGGCAATTTTTTGATCGAGATCGAGTGACTGAGAAAGTCCGCCGGGATTTCTTTCCCTGCTCGGAGAGCTCCAAGGACGATAGTGTCCATTTCCGTCAGGCTTGGAGTCCAAGAGGAAATTTTGAAAAGCTGATTGGCAAAGTCTGTGGAATAATTGAGGCCGGCGTTTTCAATAAGCAATGCCAAGATTTGTTGAGGCCGCGCAAGCTGACGGTAGACTTCAGATTCTTTCAGGGCGCGAAGGACCTTGAGTCGGTCGCCATTTTTGATTTCGTCAAAAAGGAATTGATCCAGTTCGGGCCGTTTTTGCCAGCGTGGATCTTGGAGAATTGTCGAATAAAAAATATTTTTATTTTTTGTGTTCTGCAGAGGAGCGAGAATTTCATTGAGATCCGTAAACCATCGCGGGCTTGAAAATATTCCGGAAAAAAGTAACTGCTGAGTTCCCAGTTCCGGGGCAGTGGCGAGCACTGCTTTTTTCATGTCCATGGATGGATTTTTAATAGCCGCCGTCAATTCAAAAAAAGCTCGCAATTGATCTGTTGGTAACGGATTCTTACGGCCCGTCGACAGTGAATGTAAAAACTCAATAAAGGGTGCTGAATCGCCGGTTATTGAGTAAAGTATCGGCAAAGCCACCATCTTTTCAGCCAGACTGGAACCATTCGCCAAAGTGCGAACGAGATCAATATCAGATTTTGTCGGTTGAGATTTGAAATTGATCAAGCGCAGGCGAAGCTCTTGAGACAATGTCGGCTGAAGGGCAGCGAGTTCCGCATCCGAAAGAGCGAATTGGCCGGCATCTTTTTCTGCCTTTGACAGCGTTAAAAGTAGCTGGACTCTGATTTTTTGCTGTGAGAAGTCTCGCAGCAATTCTTTTTTAATCCACTGAACATATGGAAAGGAAAAAATATCTAAAGAGATTTTAGAAGATTTAAAAAGCTGAAGGATCTGGGAGATATCGCACTGTCCGCTGGAAATCAATTGTTCAACGAGGTCTCCGAGAGGGGTTATTGGAACCCCCAAATCCTTGGCGTATCTGGAGAGATGGATATAATATCTTAAAGCCTCTGTTTTTTCGTTCCATGAAGTGGATGTGGAGAGAACGCGGTAGCGGTATGATTCGAGAAGATCTCCGAGAGATGACGGTAGCAGTATGGCATCTTGATTTTCGATCAGAACATAATTGTTGAGAATGATATCGATATGATATCGTCGAGACAGTTCTTCAAAAATATCGGTATTTTTATTGGTGCATTCGGCTTGCAAAGCTTGGATGAATTTATCACTTTTGACATGTTCCCAGTCGATAATATTGACACGGGGATCTTTTTTCACCTGGATGCGAAAGACAAGACCGCCGCCTGCGTAACTTAAAGCCGTGTTGGGATTGGCAGCACTGTAAGCACCTCGGCCCCAAGCTGCTCGGCCTTGCGAGATGCTACTTTCAAAGAGACCTGATCGCATAATGGAAAGGCCAGCCCCAATTTGCGGAGTTCCGTGAAAAAGAGTTCCATTGTTGGTGATAAGATCAAATTTTTCACGACTCATTAGCAATGAGGAAGGAAAACCGTTCAGCCCACGATCTGCGCCCCTTTGGTTAAGAGGATTGAAATCAATGTAACGAGGAATTTGCGAGATCAGACTTTTCTGTTGAAAAGTCTGATGAATCAATTGTTCCAGAGAGCCGGGGGCTCCTCTGTAAAAGCGGTTATTGGCTCCGGCAAAGCGCGCATTGCGTGCCAGCTTTGTGATCTGCTCAGCCGCTCGATCGCTGAGGGCCGAAGTTTCCAAAGTTTTAAGCTCTTGTCGTAAAATGCTCTCGTCTTTATATCTGACAAAAGGAAGCTCCAGCAGAGGCCGTAAACCACGCACGGTTTGTTTGGGAAGATCTTCGACGGCATTGGCAGAGGCCGGAGCTGCATAAGTCAGATATCCGCGCAGAAGATCGGCAATGGTATTCGGAAACTCTTGAGGCTCGAGTAATTTTCCGTCGGAAATATCGAAGGTCAGAAAATCAAGTGTTGATCCGCCTTGCGCCGTCGCGCGGGCCATTTGCTCTGAATAGCCTTTCACATCACCGACTGTGACCATGGTTTTCTTTAAATCGTCTTTGAAAGAGGTCAGGCCAAACTGAGTTTCTGCCGAATTGATCACTTCCAAAATTTCTTCTTTCAACTTTCCATTTTGTCCGGTGGGATCCTGGATAAGAATATCAAAATCGCTGCCGATGCCTCGAACCTGCAATCCAGGAAGATCCGCATCTTCTTGCGCGAAATTTTTCAAAAAAGAAGTGCTGTCAAATTGAGGATCCTCAAGCCATTGCTTGTACATCTCCGCATAGAGAAACGCGATCGACGAGCGTACGACGCCGCCAGCGGCGAAGATTTTAAATTCACCCTGAGCATTTTCCTCTGCCAATTTTTGCAGGTACGGAAACACGCGAGTGTTATGCACTTGTCCGTCATTTTGGATTAGCGGGATGGTCAGTCTTTGGTAAACAGAGGCCAAAGCATTATTGATCAGAACTTGTCTTTCATTCAATTCATTAGCACTCAGCGCTGGTTTTGTGCGTTGTTCGGTGCTGAGGAAAAGATCTGGAAATTCGTGAGGTGCATCGAAGTAGCTTGAGGCAGAAGCCCCAAGGCCAATCAGTCCACACAAAATGAAAGAGACAATCGATGCGCGCATAGGACTAATGAATATCAAGCTTTATGCCATTGCCTGCGACACAAAAGGGTCTCTGACATGGAGAGACGATCAGCAGTGACAATTTTTGAAATCACCTGAATAAAGAAAAGACATTGTAGTGTCTCAGAATGAGACCTTTCCAGAACCGCGTTTGAACCAATAATAAAATGGAATTCCACTGATCAAAATCAGAACTCCCCAAAGCGTATCACGCGGGCTTGAAAGAAACGTATTCACAAGCAACGCTACCGCTGCCAGTAAAAAAATCGCTGGCAACCATGGATATCCGAAGGCTTTGTACGGACGATCCGCTGCTGGCAAACGCTTGCGAAAGATGAAAAGTGAAAACGTGGTCAGCGCATAAAAAACCCAGGCCCAAAAAATCACGTAATCAGTGAGCTGATCAAAAGTTCCCGAAAGTGCCAGCACGCAAGACCAAACTCCCTGCACCAGAATCGACACCATCGGCACATGCGTGCGTGGATGAATTTTAGCCAAAGCTTTTGGGAACAAATTGTCTTTCGCCATCGCAAAAGGAACTCGAGCCCCAGTCAGGATCGATCCATTCATTGCACCCACCGCTGAAAGAACTAAGGCGAGGGATAAAAACCAAACTCCATTTTCGCCCAAGAAACTTTTTGCCGCCACTGTCGCGACGGGAAGTGATTGCGGATTTAATTTCGAGTAAGCCTGCGCGATCTCTTGAGTTGGAATGGCGAAGAAATATCCGACATTCATAATTCCATAAATAAAAATCACCACGACCATGCCAAGTCCCAGCGCCATCGGAATGTTGCGCGAGGGATTTTTAATTTCACCTGCCACCATGGGCAAATTATTCCAACCATCATAAGCCCAAAGAGCTGCCAGCATCGCCGCACTAAAAGCACTCCAACCTGGAAATGCTGAATGTGTTTCTGGAGTGAAGTGATGAAAACTTCCGTGACTGGAGAAAAAGAAAAGTCCGCCAAAAAGAAAAATCATCATCATGACTTTCAAAATCGTCATGCCTGACTGCAAATGCCCACCAAAACTGACAGTCAAACAATTGAGCAAAGTAAAAATCCCAATGAGCGCAATCGCTACGGTTGGTTGACCACCGATGACCTTCACATCAAAAAGTTGTGCTGCAAAAGAGGCAGCGCCAACTCCGAAGGCCGCAATCGAGCCAGGACTTCCGATCCAAAATCTTTGCCAGCCATAAAGAAAAGCGGGGAGCTCGCCGTAAGCATGCCTGAGATAAACATAGTCACCGCCAGCGTGCGGAAATAAAATTCCGAGCTCGGCGTACGCGAGTGCGCCAGTCAGCGAAAGAATTCCTGCCGCAATCCAAGCCCACAGCACGAGAGCTGGTGTTCCCACTTCCTGAGTCATAATTGCAGCTTTAAAAAAAATCCCGGTGCCGATAATGGTGCCGATGACAAGTGAGGTGGAATCGGTGAGTCCCAAGCGTCGTTCAAGATGTGGTTCAGTGTTGCTCATTTAAAAAGTGTGTGTGATGCGTGCGAAAAAAGCAAACCCACTCTTTCGGAGTGGGTCTGATGGACTTACCTTGAGATTCACTTTTGAAGAATATTTTCTTTAGCGGTGAGCAGGACTCGAGGTTTGTCGATTCGATTTTTTTCTAACGTCAGTTTATTTTTTCTATCAGCTAGTCGTCGCTGTAGCCCGAGGTCGGAGCTTTTTGGCGTTTCAAGCTGACCAGAGTTTCGCCCATGGAGCGCAATTCTGCTTCGTAAGCATTGAACACAGCGTCCTCAATCATGTCACGGGTTTCCTGATTGAGCGGATGGGCAATGTCACGGAACTGGCCGTCCTTGCGCTTCTTACTGGGCATCGCAACAAAAAGTCCGCCGGTGCCCTGAATCACTTTCAGGTCACGTACCACGAAACTATTTTCGATTGTGATGGAGACATAAGCTTTAAGACGGTCTTCGTTGACCGGAAAGACTTTCACTTCGGTGATCTTCATGCAAAGACCTCTCTTGGTGCTTTCTCTTGATGAGCAAAAGGTACAAGTTTTTAGCTCGGTACCTCTTCATGATATCGGCCTTTGGTCTAGGAACTGAAGCCAAAACCGAGATTTGTCCCATTCTGAGACAAATCTCAAAGTCAGTTTGGTTAGTTGTCGTCTGTTTGCAGCACCACAATGGCAAAGCCATCACCACGCGCAATACGGAAAGAATTAGGGCCTTTTTTAATAAGTTTTAAAACGTCGACCGCCGTTTTTGTTTCTTTCTTGTTTACTTCTAAAATGACATCGCCCGGCTCAAGGCCCGCGTCAGCCGCGACAGACTGCACTGTCACTTCGGTGATCACGGGATGGATTCCGGTATTTTCGATTTTAAAATCTTTTTTAATCTGAGTGTTGAGATCTGAAATCGAAAAACCCAAATCAAACGGTATCTTTTGTCCGACATATTTTTTGATTTCAGGAGTCCGCCTGCTTTCGTTGGCGTGCTCAGTCAGTGTTAAGCTCACCTGACGAGATTTCCCTTCGCGTAAGATGGTCATCTTCACGGCTTTTCCAATCGGTGCATCGGCGACGGAATCCATCAACTCTTGAGGATTTGAAATTTTCTTGCCATTGAATTCGCGAACCACGTCGTAAGGACGAAGATTTGCTTTCGCTGCCGGAGTGTCTTTTTCTACGCTAACAATCAAGGCGCCATTGGTGTCTTTCATTCCTAAATACAAGGCTGCTTGTGGATTGATTTCATCCAGTGCCACACCTAAGAAAGCTTTGCGGACAGAACCATTTTTTTCAAGTTGCGGAATGATGGCTTTGACTTCATCAATCGGAATCGCAAAACCAATTCCTTGCGCACGGGCATCGATGGCTGAATTCACACCGATCACAAGCCCTTTCAAATTCACCAGCGGACCGCCCGAATTTCCGGGATTGATCGGAGTATCGGTTTGCATCAAAGGAAATTTATTAATCTCGCCAATGGCGCGACCGGTGGCTGAGATAATTCCTTTGGTCATGGTGTGACCTTGGCCGAAAGGATTTCCGAAGGCGGCAACCCACTCGCCCACTTCGGTGTCTTTGGAACTTCCTAATTGCGCGACGGGAAGTTTCACATCGGCGGTGATTTTAATCAGCGCAATATCGGTTCGTTCATCGCTGCCGATGACTTTGGCTTCGTAAAACTTTTTCGATTTTTCTGAGAGCTGCACTTGAATCACGTCAGCGCCTTGAATCACGTGATTATTGGTCACGATCAAGCCATCATCGCGAATGATAAAGCCGGTGCCAAGGGCTTGCATGGGTTGTGCTTGTTGTTGCAGAGGCATGCCGTAAAATTGTTGCAACATATCGAGCATCGGATCGCGCAGCTGCGCTCCTCGCTTTGGCAATGTGGTGGTTGAGATATTCACAACCGCCGGATTGATCAGTTTTCCGAGCTCAACAAAAGCATTTGCAGGCAGGGGATCGCCAAACTTCAGCGCCGGATTCTGCGCGAGAGAAACTGAAGAAAATGACAGAGCACTGAGAACGAAAAAAATGATGAACATGGGGCGTGAGATCATAAAACCTCCAAAGTCAGTGAGAGATCTTTATTTATTTTCCTGAACGAACTTCATTTGCAAGTCGTTGATCACCGAGTCAAGAAAGCGAGACTCATCAGCGTTGAGATTGCCTTTGGTTTTGTCTTTGAGCATCACCAGCAAATCAATATTAAATCGGGCCATGTTTTTATCTTTTGCGGTCTCGCCCGTCTGCGGATCGGGCGCCAGACCCAAAGCCATCGCGGCGCTGGATGCAATCGACATGGTGAGAACTGAAAATGTGGCTTCGAATTTTTCCATAGGGTGAAATCCTTTACTGAAATCTTTATCTAAAGCGGATAGTAACCCACCAGCCGCCGCAGCCGACTTTCCATTTTAGGATGAGTCAGAAAAAACCAGTTGGTCTCTTTAAGACCCTCTGGATTGACAACAAAAAGATGACTGGTGCAAGGCGGGATCTCGAGCGGTCCGGTCTGCGCGTAAGACTCTAATTTCCAAAGTGCCGAGGCCAGGGCTGAGCGCTCGCCAATGAGACTGACAGCGAGGTCATCATTTTGATAATAATTTTTATCACTGACAGAAAGTCGAATCACCATCCAAGCCAGCGGTGAAAGCAGTGTCATGAACGGACGTTGCTTGTGAGTTTTGCGAAACCAATTGACCGGCCAAAAGAGATCCAAAGTTTGCGCCAGGCCCGTAAAAGAATTCGCAATGGTCGAGCTGACACCAAAAGCAAAAGTATCAAGTCGTCGAATATGACAAACCTGATGCGCAATCACGGCTGCCAGTTCTTCCGGCGTGAATTTTTCAAGCAAACCCGATGACACGCAGATCGCACTTTTTCTCCAGGTGTGACCGATGGCAAAAGCCGAAGGTGTTTCATGCTCCATCAAATAAATGGCGGGAGTCGGAACACCAGCGCGATTGGCATAACTGGCAACCAACTCGTTGAGACCCCAACCATCTTGGCCTTCAAGCCTGCGCGCTTGCATTTTGCCAATCAACTGTGTCTGACCAAAAAAGAAAACCAAAATATTCAGAGCGAGCGCCATCAAAAAACCAATGAACAAACCCAGACGTCCAGCAATTTCATAGCCAGTAAAAAGATGCAGCATGGCTGTGACCACAATAAAGAGCCAAACTTTGATGGTGACGGATGTTAAATCGAGAGATGATTTTACTTCAGCGAACATTTGCCTATTGAAGCGAAGTTGAGCGGGTCAGGCAAACGAAAACTCGGACGAAATTTTTCTCGACGACACGGGACATACGTCGGGCTCGGCTTCAGAAAACGTCCAGATCAAGTGGCGCTTTGCATTAGCAGGTGAGCTTCGATCAAATCAGGCGGAAAATCACAGAGTTAATCGAAGGAGGTCCCTGGTGGAAGTCGATATCATGGCGCTGAACGCGGCCATTAAGCAAGAAAGCCAATTTGTCGATCGCATGTTGCTCGAAGTGAGCAAAATGGTCGTCGGTCAAAAAGAAATGGTCGAAGGAATTTTGATGGGATTGCTGACTGGCGGACATGTGCTGCTGGAAGGTGTTCCGGGCCTTGCAAAAACTTTGACGATCTCGGCGATGTCAAAAACGATCTCGCTGGATTTTCAGCGCATTCAATTTACTCCAGATTTGCTGCCGACGGATTTGATCGGAACCATGATCTTCAATCCAAAAAGTGGCGACTTCGCTCCGAAAAAAGGGCCAATATTTACCAATATCGTATTGGCGGATGAGATCAATCGCGCGCCGGCGAAAGTGCAATCGGCATTGCTTGAGGCCATGGCTGAAAAGCAAGTCACCATTGGTGAGGTGTCTTACAAATTGGAACGTCCGTTCTTGGTGCTAGCAACGCAAAATCCGCTGGAGCAAGAAGGAACTTATCCGCTGCCGGAAGCGCAGATGGATCGTTTTATGTTTAAGATCAACGTGAATTATCCCACCAAAGTGGAAGAGCTTGAGATCGTCAATCGCATGAGTCTCAATGAGCAACCCGAACTGCAAGCGGTGATCACGAAAGAAGATTTGCTTCGCGCCTCAAGCCGCATTGATCAGATTTACGTCGATAACAAAGTGAAAAATTATATTGTTGAGATTGTCATGGCTTCAAGAAATCCCAGCGAGTACGGCTTAGCTTCGATTGCCAATTTACTCTCTGTCGGCGGATCTCCGCGAGCCAGCATCAGCTTGATTCGCGCGGCAAAAGCGCACGCTTTCTTGCGTGGACGTGGTTATGTGACGGCGGAAGATATCAAAGCGATTGCTTACAATGTTCTTCGGCATCGTTTTATTCTGACTTACGAAGCGGAAGCGGAAAATATTAAAGCGGATGAAATCGTGAAAGAAATTTTGGCTCATATCGAGGTTCCGTAGACGATGAACGAGAAGAAAGTGACTCTTCCAGATGAAATTCTCAAGAAAGTAAAATTGCTTGAGATCAACACTCGCAAAATGGTGAACAACCAATTTGCTGGTGAATATCACACGGTCTTTAAGGGCCAAGGGATGACGTTTGCCGATTTTCGTGAGTATGTTCCTGGCGATGATGTGCGCTCGATTTCTTGGGCACTCACAGCGCGCACCGGAAAAACTTATATTAAAAAATATGATGAAGAGCGTGAACTGACGGTGGTGCTGGCGGTGGATGTCAGTGCGTCATCGAATTTTGGAACCGGTCCTTATTTTAAGGGCGAAGTGATGACTCATTTGGCAGCGATCATCGCTTTCTCGGCGATTAAAAATAAAGATCAAGTGGGCTTGTTGCTTTTTTCAGATCAAGTCGAGCATTATGTGCCGCCCGGCAAAGGCCGTGGACATGTGCATCGCATCTTACGTGATCTTTTTTATTTTCAACCGAAAAGCAGAAGGACTAAAATTTCTGAAGGTCTTGCTTATTTGCAAGGAGTGCTCAAAAAACGCGCGGCTATTTTTGTGCTTAGTGATTTTTTTGATGAGGGCTTTGATCAAAGCTTGCGGCTGCTCGGAAGAAAACATGATGTCACAGCGCTGGTTGTGCAAGACCACGCCGAGCTTCATCTGCCAAATTTGGGTGTGGTGGAGCTTCAGGATTCAGAAACCGAAGAAATTTTGACCGTGGACACGGGTTCGATGTCATTTCGCGAAGAATTTGCTCAGGCCGTGAAAAAGAAAAAAACTCTGCGGGACCGATTGTTGAGACAAGCACAGGTGGGGCGAGTGGATGTGAATTCCAGTGAAAATTATGTCGATCCGCTGATTGAATTTTTTAAGCGAAGACATCGCTAGGTTAAAAATAGCTTATGAGTGAGATCAATTGCACTGTTGCACAACTCAATTCAGGCGCCAACGCGAGCGCCAATTCAGCCGCACTGAATGTGGGAAGTGTGTTCGAGCTTCATTGCCCATCGGTCAGTGATGTGTGGCAGGGAATAACGCCTGATCAAGCGCAGCTAAAATTGCCAGAGGCTGATCAATATAAGCTCAAACTTTTGAAGTTGGATTTTCCGTCAAAAAACGAAGCGGTGTTGACTGTGACCAGTTACAAACCGGGCTCGCACAATTTAGCCGGCGTGCAAGTGATCAGTCACGATGCCAGTGGTGATCATATGGTTACCTTAGCGCCGATTCAATTTTCTGTGGTGTCAGTGATGGATCAGCAGACTCCGCAAGAAGAACCTTTTGGCGCGCTGGGGCCGGTGAAATTGTCTTTGCCGCTGTGGTATTGGTTGGTGATTGTTGGAGTGGTCGTTTTCTTCGCGGGAATGATTTGGTTGCGGATTTGGAAGCGCGGTAAAAAGAAAAAGTTGCTCGCCAAAATGCATGTTTTTGAAACGGCGCAAACTCCCTTTTTCCAATTTCATCATTCCGTACGCAAAATTCAGCGCGAAATTGGCTTTGTCAGCGAAGGTGGGACAACCATTGATGTGATGGCTTCAGCGGTGAAAGAACTTTCACAAGCCTACAAAATTTATTTGGCTAGAACTTTTCTGATTCCGACCTTGGATTGGACGGAAAAGCAAATTTTGTCGGACCTTAAAAAAAATTATCGCAGCATTTACGAAGAACATCGGGGGGGCTTTAAGAAAAGCCTTGCCGAGCTTTCTCGAGCGCAAGCGGCGCTGTCAGCAGAAGGCTCCTTGCAGCTGAGTTTAAAAGATATTGCACAAACTCTGAAAATGGTTCGCGATCATGTTGATCAAGTCGAGCAGTTAGTGACTCAGCAAAAAACCAAAAAAATATTTGGAGGGTTTGGCTGATGTTTCGCTTTGGCGACCCGTCTGCATTTTATTGGTTGTGGTTGGTGCCGATGGTACTGGCTGCGACTTTATTTTTTGCGCGCAGGTCCAGAGCACGGATCAAGAAAATTTTAGGCGAGCGTGTGGCTCCGTTTTTGACAGCCTCGGTTTCCAGTAAAAAACGTTTATGGAAATTAATTTTGCAGTTGGCAGCTCTGGTCTGTTTTATTTTTGCTTTGGCAAGGCCGCAGATGGGGGAAAGCAAACAGGAAGTCCATTCTGAAGGTGTCGAGCTGATGATGGTGCTGGATGTTTCCGAATCCATGATGGCCGAAGATGTGAAACCCAATCGTTTGGAGCAACTCAAAACTGAAATGGCGAAGCTCATTGATCTGATGCCAGGAAATAAAGTGGGTATCGTAGCGTTTGCGGGCTCGGCAGCACTGCTTTCTCCTCTGACCACGGATCCCAATGCGCTAAAAATGTATCTTGATTCTTTGTCGACGACCTCAGTCAGTTCGCAAGGAACAAATTTTGAGAAAGCGCTGAAAGAAGCCGAAGATGCTTTCAAGCATGGCGGAGTCACACCTGATGATACCACGAAAGTCACACGCGTGATTTTGCTTGCCAGTGACGGGGAAGATCAAGAACCCGGAGCCGTCGAAGCTGCGAAAGAATTAGCAAAAAAAGGAATTCGCATTTTTGCTTTGGCTTATGGAACTGAAAAAGGCGCACCTATTCCTGAGCGCGATGGCATGGGCTTTCTTCGCGGTTACAAAAAAGATCGCAGCGGTCAAACCGTGATGACGACGATGAATGGCAATGCGCTCAGAGAGCTTGCGCAAGTGGGCCAAGGCTCTTTTTATTTCGCGGTGTTTGGTGGCAATCATTTGCAAAAAATTGTCGATGACATCAATAAATTGCAGAAAGCTCAGTTTGAAAGTGAGTTTGCCGTTCAGTATGATGAACGCTTTCAGATTTTCGTGGCGTTAGGATTGATTCTCTTGGGATTGGAATTGGTTCTTGGAGAAAGAAGCTCGGCGTTTCAATTGTGGCGAGGCCGCTTTGAGGTGCCGCCAAGATGAATAACAAGATGAAAACTTTACTGACAATTTTTATTTTACTGTCAACCTTGTCGGCGCAAGCGGCGGCGGATAAAAATATCTCGGCGGTGGAGCTGAATAATCAAGCGGTGCAAGAAATTCTTAAAGACACTTTACCAGTGGCGCAAGATCATTTGATTCAAGCGCTGGGGAAAAGTCCTGAGAACTCATCAGTGCATCTGAATCTCGGCTTGGTGCTGGAAAAAAATAATCAAGCTGAAAAAGCTCAGGCTTCTTACGAGCAAGCTTTGAAATTTGCAAAAACGCCGACTGAAAAATTCAATGCGCTCTTTGATTTGGGGCAGCTTTCGCAAAAAGGTAAAAAAACAGATGAGGCCTTGAATTATTATCAGCAGGCTTTGAACGAAGATCCGCAGTCCAAAGAGACAAAAATCAATATCGAACTTTTGATGAAGCAACAAGAACAGCAAAAAGATAAAAAAGGCGACCAAGGCGATCAAAAGCAGCAACAGCAGAACAAGGATAATAAAGATAACAAGGATCAAAATAAAGATCAAAAAGACAAAAAGGATCAAGACAAGCCCGGCGATCAGGACAAACAAAATCAGCAGAAAAAAGATCAGCCGAAACAGTATGGGCATCAGCAGGCGCCGAAACCGCAATTTAAAAGTGATCAGTTAAATCAGGCGGACGTGAATAAAATTTTAGGTGAGATCAAGCAGCAAGAGCAACGCATTCGGACGGATTACAATCGCAAAGAAGTGAAGGAGCGACCCAATGACAAAGATTGGTAAAAGAGCAGGTCAGACTTTTCTTGGTCTGATGACTTTTTTCCTGCCAATGATGGTATGGGCGGCGGTCACTGTGCAATCGACAGTGGATCGCAATGACATGGGAATGGGTGACACTCTGACTCTGACGATTTCGGTGATGTCGGACGAGTCTGTCGATGTGACCGAGCCGCAACTTTCAAACATGGAGCAGTTTGATCTCGTGAACAGCTGGAACTCAAGCTCGACGTCCAGCAAACTGATGCAAGGCCAAGGTGGCATGCAGTTTCAAACTGTGCGCACGCAAGATTATAATTATATGATCACGCCCAAAAAACAGGGGACTCTGCAAATTCCGACATTCAGCGTGCAAGTGGATGGTAAGACTTATACAACCAAACCCATCACCATTCGCGTGTCTGCTCAAGGAAGTGGGGCTGCGATCACGCCGCCCAGTCGTCGTGGCGGCGCCAACGGAATGCCTCCGGATATGGAAGATGAAATGGATCAAGCCGAGCAAATGTTTAATCAACTTTTGCAGCGGCGGGGGGCCGCTCCCGCAGCGCCCAGCTATCGCAATCTTCCGAAAAATCCCAACGAAGCTTTTTTTGTTCAATGTGACGTTGATAAAACAGACGTCTACGAGGGCGAGCAAATCACGGTGAATTGGTACATTTATACTCGCGGAAATATTTTATCCTTGGACCGCGTGAAATTTCCAGAGCTGCGCGGTTTTTGGAAAGAGATCATCGAGGAAGTTCCGGCGCTGAATTTCAGTGAGGAAATTGTCAACGGCGTTGCTTACCGAAAAGCTTTGCTTGCCAGCCATGCGCTTTTTCCGATCAAACCGGGGACCGCGATCATCGATCCTTATCGCATCAAAGCGCAAGTGCAATTACCAAGCAACCCCTACAGCGCCTTTGGATTTGGCAAGGCTTATACCTTCACCAAAGCTAGCGATGAAGTGAAAATCAATGTGAAGCCGCTGCCGACAGAAGGTCGACCCACCGATTTTTCAGGAGCGGTCGGGCAATTTGATGTGACGGCGAAAGTGGAAAACGGCAATCAGTTTCCAGTGAATCAACCATTTTCACTGAAGGTTCGTTTTGAGGGGCGAGGCAATGCGAAACTCATCGAGCTTCCACCGCTGAATTTACCTCAGGGAATTGAAGTTTATAATACAAAGTCGGATTCGAAATTTTTTAAGAACGGAAAAAGCTATAAAGAATTTGAAGTGCTAATCATTCCGCGCCAAGAGGGCGATATGGAAATTCCGGCGATGAGCTTCAGTGAATTTGATCCGCAACTCAAACGCTTTGTTTCAAAAAAAACCGAAGCAATCCATCTTAAAATCATTGCCAATCCGAATGCGGCCAATGGTTTGCAAGCCGCAGCTTCAGGTCTGGCGGGGCCGTCAGCTCCTTCAGTGACGGGCACGACATTGCCGCCGAAGCCGCAGTTGCCACCTTTGCTGATGAGCTGGGAATCAAGCACGCCGCTGTCTCAATTTCATTCGCAAGCTTTGTTGTGGCTCGGAATTTTCTTGCTGGTGCTGATCGCTTTGATTTTCAAAGCCCGCAAAGAGCTGGGCTTTGGTGAAAAGCAAAGAAATCTGCGCGATGAAATTGATAAACGCATGAAAAAAGTCCAGCAAGCATTGGATAAATATGATTGGCGACAATTGGGAACTGAGATGACCAATCTCATTTATCATGTGCTGGGAGAAATTACCGGCCAAGGCGGAGCTCACTTAGAACTCAGTCGCTTGCTGGATCAAGCTCCGCCCAGTTTGCGCCGCGAGCTGGGTTCACAGCTGGCTCATTGGATTGACGTTTTTCAAATCATGAGCTTTGCGCCAGAAAACGTGGTCGGAAAGTTCAAGGAAAAATCAGAAATGAAAAAAAATTCCGAGCAAGCCTACGAGATTTTGCTCAAAGCCGTAAAGCTGGGCGAAGATAAAATTTCAGAAAAAATTCCGTAGATATTCTTTGAAGAGCGGAATTTTTGAAGGGTCTTGATCTTGCGATAGGATTGGAATTTCTTTCGAGGTGAGTCCTCGTTTGCGAGCGGTTCGCAAAATGTCTGGTGTGTAAAACCAACCGTTGAGATGCAAGTCCGTGATCAGTTGGTCGCGAGCTGATTTGCGAAATCCTAAAAATGGAGTCAGGGGATCTTGGGTCGGTAATTTTTCGTGTGCTAATTTTTCGTTGATCAAACCTTCTAAAGTCCAATACCATGACGAGCGCTGGGCTGTTCGCTTTTTTCGCGAAGTGTGGCGATTGCCAATGACTAAATCCAAATTGGGAGTCAGTAATATTTCCTGCAGAGCTTGAAAAACTTCGGCCAGCGGTACAGACCAGCCCAATGAACCTACTAAAATCACATCACCCATGGCTTGGCGTAAGCCTTCGGCGACACTGAGGCTGCGACCGAAATTTCTTTTGTTTTTCAGCAGTTGAATAGTGAGCTGAGAATTTTCAATCTCTTGCAGATGTTTTTGATATTTGAGGATCTCTTCTTCGGTCGCGTCTTGTGAAGGATCCATCACCAGCAAAAGCTCCATCTGCAATGGGAATTTGCGCAGAAAAAACTCAAGATCTTGCAAGTTTGTGAACATTCTTTTGGCTTCATTTTTCACCGGTACAATGAAGCTGGCTGTCATCGGAGTGGTATTGGTGGTGGACATCCAGGGCCTTTCGCGACAAGATTGGAAACGATTTCTTTCGCTGGAGGAGCTTACAATGGTTTGGCTGATGATCCAACGCCTATTTATTGCCACAGTCTTTGTCAGTGCGGCGTCAGCTCAGGCTATTGAACAAAAACTGAACTGGTCTCCAAAAACGAAGATCGCTTCGCCGATATTGAAAACAAATTTAGCGACTCAGAAAAAAGACGAATTGAATAAAAAATGGACAGAGTGCGCGAAGCTGGCTCCTGTGAACTTTCAAGCCAACACCGCTTTGCGTGGATGGATTTTGATTTCATGGATTCACTGTGCTTCGCAAAAAGCGACGGACGGAAAATCTTGGGGCGACTTGCAAAACGCGTTGAACTCGGCGACATCTCATCCAGAACTTTTGACTTATGGTCCTTGGCGAAAAAATCTGTTGTCTGAATCCGTGAAAGCACGTTTGGCATTGATTGACGGCGTTCAGCAGACCAAGCCCGCAGAGGCCTGGAAACAAGTCGATATTTTGATGCAGTTTAAAGATCAGTTGGACAAAGCTCAGCGCGCCAAAGTTTATCAATATGCCGGTGAGCTTTCGAAAACCAAAGCGCAGCTGAAGGCCGCGAAAAATTTTTTCGAATATAGTTTGAATGAAATGGAAACCAAAGATGTTCGCGATGATTATAACTCTTTGCTTTTTGCGCTGAATGAAAATAAACCGGTGGCAGTTACTCCGCCGCCAGTGCCGCCCGAAGCTTTGACAGAGGCAGAACAAAAATTTGAAGATCGTCTGCAGTCGTCAGTCAAAAATAACGACCTCATCACACAGGTGGAAGATTGCGTTTCTTACTTGAAGCAATTTCCCAATGGCCGACGGGCGAAGTGGGCACAAGACCGCGTTTTTGACGTTTACACTAGTTTTTTAGACAAAGCCGGAGATCAAAAAATGGATGCGCTTCGTGAGCGCACTCTCGGTTTGATGCAAAAAGTGGATGCGCTGAGAGCTTTGGAGTGGGCCAAAAGTTTACATCGCCGCGCTGATTTCCAAGGAAGTCTGAAGCTGGCCGAAAAAGCTTTGGATACTTTGGATGGAACGATGTCAGCGGCACCCGTTCTCTACATTGCGGGACGTTCGGCAGAGCTCACGGGTGATTACAACAAAGCCAGTAAATATTTTCAGAAATATATCGATGCTCATGCGGGTGCGGAAGATATCAACGAAGTGCTTTTTCGGTTGTCGTTGTCACAGCTGCGAGAAGAGCAATACTCCAGCGCCATCGCCAATCTTGAAAAGTTATTGATACAAAAAAATATCGATCGTTATGAGTTGTCAGCGCATTACTGGTTGGTGCGCGCTCTGCAGTGGACCAAAAATCAAAGAGCGAACACTGAGGCTGATCTGGTGATTGCGAAATTTCCATTTTCCTATTACGGCCTGCGACTGCGCCTTGAAAAGCAAAACTCGCAAATGGATTGGCCCACCAGTTTGAAAGTGGAGAAACCACCGCAAGGAAGTTTTTTCCTCACCGGGGAGCAAAAGAAAATTTTGGATCGTGCTCAAACTCTGGGACAAAATGGTTGGACTTCAGAGGCAATTTCGGAAATTTCCACATTGCCAGATCCCAATGATCCTCAAGTCAAAGCTTTGCTGGCTCAGCAATTTGGTCAGCTGGGTGATTATCCGGCGGTGATTCGCTTAGTGAACGAGGCTGGCGATCAAGATGCCAGCTTGCGTTCGTTGGATGTGGTCAGCCTGGGGCTTCCGCAAGTATTTAAAGATGTGATTGATGATCAGGCGCAAAAGCAAAAATTAAATCCGCTTTTGGTGAGAAGTCTCATTCGCCAAGAAAGTGCTTTTGGTACAAAGGCTGTCAGCAGTTCGAATGCGCAAGGGCTGATGCAACTGATTCCGCCAACGGCGAATCAAGTGGTTAGTGAGATGGGGCTTTCCAATGTCGATGTTCCCGATGATCTGGCAAATCCCGATGTGAATATCACCATGGGGACTTATTATATTGCCAAAATGATTCAACAGTTTGGTGGCAACGTGCCGCTGGGGTTGGCGGCTTACAATGCGGGGCCGACGCGGATGCAACTTTTTGTCAAAGCCCGTCCTGAAGTTTTGCTGATGACCAAAAAACAATCCGGCGATGCTTGGGATGAGTTGTGGTTTGACGAGGTCCCTTGGAATGAAACCAGTTTTTACGTCAAAGCAATTTTGCGCAACGTGATCGTGTATCGTTTGGCAGACAAGGCTTTGGCGAAAAATCCCGATGAACGTCGAGTTCAATTTGCTCCAGTGTTGTGGAGTGATCTGGTTTTGCCTCAGAATGTCCAATAAAGAGGCAGATTAAATCAGAATTCTAAGCTTTCTTGGGTTGCGACAGAGGTCATCTTTCGATACGCTAAAAAGATGAGAGTAAAGAACGAAAAAATGAGTCCTCTTGTTAGGACTTTATTATGTTTTTTTGTCGGCGCAAGTTTGGCTCTGTCAGGCTGTGCACATGCCCCTCAACGATCTGATGCTCAAGCTGGCAAAGATGCGCCTTCATCCGGTGATGAAACGGTGATGCCGATTGTGACATTGCATGACGTGGATTCTTTCCGCGTGACAGATCCAGAGCCTCCCAAAGTGGTGGATCAAGAACTGGAAAGTATTCCGACGGAAATGAATCCTTTGGTCGACAAATGGATTTCCTATTTCCAAGGCAAAGGCCGACCCTATATGGAGCGCTACTTATCGCGCTCGACCCAGTATTCAAAATTGATTAAAAAAATTCTGCGCCAAAACGGTTTGCCGGAAGATCTGATTTACATCGCCATGATCGAATCAGGTTTTAGCCTGAAAGCGACGTCGCATGCAGCAGCTGTCGGTTACTGGCAATTTATTCGCGGCACCGGCAGACGATATGGTCTTGAGATCAACACCATGGTGGATGAGCGTCGCGATCCGGTGATGGCGACTCAAGCGGCGGCTGAGTACTTCAAAGGTCTCTACAGTGTTTTCGGTTCATGGTACTTGGCGATGGCGGCATACAATGTCGGTGAAAATCGCGTGCAAAAAGAAGTCATGAATACTTACACTCGTGATTTCTGGGAATTGGCCCGTAAAAAACGTTTCCCGAAAGAGACTATTAATTATATTCCTAAATTTATCGCCGCTAAAATGATCGGGAACAATCCGGATAAATACGGATTTACCAACGTCGATTATTTGCCGCCGGTGGAATTTGAACACGTGCAAATCGCCAAGCCGACAAATCTTCGTCAGATGGCTGATCGCATGAGCATGGATTACGATGATCTCAAGCAATTGAACCCAAGATTCAAAGGCGAGATTGCGACTTTGAAAAACGATAAGCTGGAGCTTCGCATTCCGATCGGCCAGGCGCAGATCGCTCTGGCAGCCGCTGATCAATCTGCGGTTTCAAAAGTGGAATACATTGCTGACGCGGGTGAAACGCAGATGTACAAAATTCGCCACGGCGATTCATTGTACACGATTGCTCGTAAGTATCACACGACGGT
>Ga0134128_10001359_pt1 | contig 31635 bp, 34 predicted proteins | sample KB31754_FD_96462 | JGI IMG/M metagenome (GOLD analysis project Ga0134128, IMG submission 96462) | Terrestrial soil microbial communities with excess Nitrogen fertilizer from Kellogg Biological Station, Michigan, USA - KB3-175-4 | ecosystem: Environmental > Terrestrial > Soil > Unclassified ... | reverse complement strand
GGACTGCTTCGTCTTTAAATTCCTCCGTGGACCGCCGTCGTGTCTTGGTGATCATTCTGTCCTCCGATTTCATCATTCTCCTCCTTCTGGAGGTGTCTGTGAAATCAGGGGAAGGTCACTTCAAGAAGAATAGAGCCAAGCTGTTCACTTTTCTAGCTCACGACGGCGTGCCTTGGAATAACAATAACGCCGAACATGCCGTCAAAGCCTTTGCGATGGTTCGTCGCACAATCGGAGGGGGATCACTTCAGAAAAGGGCATTCGTGATTATCTGGTTTTGCTTAGCCTCTGCCAGGCATGCAGATACAAGGAAGTGGACTTTCTGGACTTCTTGCGGTCGGGCGAGAAAAACATCGAAGCTTTTGCTAACTCGAAGCGCAGATGATCGAGATACAAAGTCCATCTAGGTTTAGGGTAGACGTTCCCCATCGGGCGAAATTATGAATGGAAAATGGAGGCTTGCATTGCTGCATCGCACACTCCAGACTCAGCCGCATGCTTCGGCAAACGTCCGGTTCTACTTTATTGTAAGAGCGAGTCGCGTGTAATCTGATCCTTACGGATCTCGTACTCTTTTTGATCGATCTTCCCAGCTTTGAAGTCTTGTTCCACCCGGATCCTTCTGCCGCTTCAGATTGTATTCGTAACCGCCGCCTGCCGCCCCTGCCCCAAGGACCCCACCGAGCAGGCCGCTTCCGACTGCACCTGTGCACCCCGTCAGCAGTGCCAAACAAACGATGGCCAAGCATAGATTCTTCATACATATCCCCGTGGAATCAACGGTCGAGTCTCTTGCCTGTAGCAAAAACTCAGACCTATCCATTTACTGACACACGCGATCGCTGTAACATCTCCAGCACAAGCAACAATACACCGATCGTAATGCAAACATCGGCCACGTTGAAGATGCCGGTGCGGAGACTGCCGATGCCGACGTTCATGAAGTCGATGACACGTCCCTCATGAAGCAGGCGATCTCGCCGAGCACGAGACTCCAGGCACTGGCGGAGAGCGGCTGCATCTGCTTGGCGACGAAGAGAACAATTGCCAACGCGACAAGCCATAACGCAGGGAACACTTGGAAGAAAATGACTCGTAGCTTATCGGAAAATTCGCTACCGAGACTCAAGAAAGCCCCCGGTTCTCGGCATACTCCAGACGAACGGTATCGTGGAACCACGATCGAGGAGGCTCAAAGGCTACGTGCTGTTGCGCAACATCTTTGATGAGTTGATCGCAACCGACACTGCCGACGAGCAGCAGCAGTATCAACAGGCCTCGTTTGAACCGCACAGCAGAGAGTCTTACGTTCATCCCAGCTTTTCAGGAAATGCATCGGCTGTTTTCTGCTCCGGCGCTCGTTTCTTTTTACTGCCTGGATCTCAAGTGAGCATCAAGACGCCTGGTCCTTGCGCGGACGGCCGACAGGCAACTTTCCTTTTCGCTTCTTGAAACGCTTTCCTTTTTCCAGTTTTTTGAGCGCGGATTGGATCGCGGATTCGACGACTCCAGTGAGCGTCAGCTTTGGGCTCCAATAAACGACGGTTCGCAACCGCTCGACCATATCGGCAGACAGAGACAGCGTGACTCTTTCCTTACGTTTTGTGGTCTGCGACAGCAGCTTGGCGCGAGCCTCGGCAACAGCAGCACCAAGAGACTGCGTGCCTCTCTCCTTACCTTTCACAATTTGCCGTTTCTGCTTCATGTGACGGTCTCCTTCACAATGTGACCGATCTCAGCATTTTCACATATACTTGGATATCATGCCCTATTCGATCCACGCAAGTAGACTCTGCGGCTACCGTTCTGCGCTTCGCCTGTGAGGCAAGGCATTTCGCGCGGGCAACCTCCTACAATTTGGCGACAAAAAACATGTAGCGGAAGATGGCACAGACAGGCTAATGCGATTGTCTTAGAGTGCCACGGCCGGTCAAAATCCGACCCCGAATCCGCCGCCTCCGCCGATTCTTCCTGCCGTACCGCCTCCGATTCCAATCGAAAATCGGGGGTACGGGTAGGCAGAGCCATAGGATTTCATCGGCCACGTGTGCAGATATTTCACGATCAACACAGGGTATCGATATTCGACGTCGTCAAGGGGCTCAACCTTTGCTTTTGACAGTTCTCCAACAATCGTCATTTTTGTTCCCACGGCAATGGTTGCGGGGTCGAGAAACTCCTGCTGAAACGCGAGGAATCGCCCCTGCGATTGTTGACGGTCGAGAATCGGTCTCTCGTCCTTATCGAGCGGCAACTGCAGAAGCTCGATCTGTGTCCCATCCTTCAGTCGTTTCGCCTTCAGCATTTCACCACCGAATACCACGATTTTCCCCTGGTATGAATCGGGAGCAGCCACGATTTCACGAAACTGGACCGTTCGGTCGACCAGAGACTCCAGTTCTTCAGGAATCACTCGTTGTGAGGAACAGGCTGTCGCCAGCACCAACACCACCCACCACACGTTGAAAGACGTCAGACGCATGTTCACACTATAGCGCGTATGGTGATGCCGATTGTACTCGTCCCGTCTCGTGAGAGTGGCGACCTAAGGGCTTTCCCCCTGGATGCTCTTTAGTTATGATACACCGTCTCATCGTGGCGTCTCAAAGTCGCCGCTCGTCGAGCTCACATCCCGTAGTAGAGGTGATCATGTTGCGGGTTATTCTAACTGTCATGCTGTTGCTCATGCCATTCGGCCTGTCCTCTTGCGACAAGGCGTATATGGCTACTATGGAGAAGATGGGCTATGCCAAACGTGACATCCTCAGCAGCCGCGTCAAATCAGCACGGGACGCCCAAGAAGACGCGAAGAAAGAGATTCAGACCACGCTGGAGCAATTCGGCAAAGTCGTCTCCTATGAAGGCGGGGATCTGGAAGACACCTATAAGAAACTGAGCGGTGAACTGGAGACGAGCGAAGACAGCGCCAAATCGGTCCGGAAGCGGATCTCGGACGTCGAAAGCGTGGCCAATGCCCTCTTTTCGGAATGGGAAGAGGAACTCGGACAATACTCCAGCGCCGACCTGCGCCGAAAGAGCCAAACCAAACTCACCCAAACCAAGAATCGTTACCGAGAGATGCTCGCAGCCATGAAGCGCGCTGAGCAGCGGATTGAACCGGTCCTCAACTCGTTGCGCGATCAGGTCCTCTACTTGAAACACAACCTGAACGCGCGCGCACTCGCCGCCATCAAGGGCGAACTCGTCAAAGTGGATGCGCAAGTCGATCAACTGGTCAAAGACATGAACCGTTCCATTGCCGAAGCCGACAAGTTCATTCAGTCGATGGAGAAGGAATCGGACTGATAGTGTATTATGAGAGGGGCGGCTATGCGTATCGAAGACCAACGAGAAAGCGACAATATCGAAGATCGTCGCGGCCTGGGCCCGGCCCGTATGGGGAGAGGCGGTCTCAGCATCGCCACCATTCTGCTGGCGCTCGCCGTCAGTTACTTCACGGGCGTCAATCCCCTGACCGTGCTGAATCTCTTCACCGGTGTCCGGAGCATGACCGAGGTGTCCGCCCCAACTGAATCCGGTCCAGTCGGCGCCCCCCAAGACAAACTCGGCAAGTTTGCCTCCATCGTCCTTGCAGACACCGAAACGACATGGCGAAACCTTCTCGGTCCTCGGTACGAGGATCCGCGTATGGTCCTCTTTTCCGGCGCCGTGCAATCGGCATGCGGCACCACGTCATCGGCCGTTGGACCATTCTATTGCGCCAACGATAGCCGGGTCTATTTAGACCTTGCCTTCTTCGATGAAATGGCGCATCGTCTTGGAGCTGCAGGTGACTTTGCTCAGGCCTATGTGATCGCCCATGAGGTCGGCCACCACGTGCAAAATCTCCTTGGCATCGCAGAAAAGGTGCATCGCCTCCAACGACAAGCGTCGGAGGCGGAAGGAAACGCGCTGTCGGTCCGAATGGAACTCCAAGCCGATTGCTATGCCGGTGTCTGGGGTCATCACGCCAAGCGGGACCGAAACTTGATCGAGCCGGGCGATTTCGAAGCAGGGCTCCGGGCAGCTGCAGCGATCGGAGATGATCGCTTGCAAAAGATGTCGCGTGGCTATGTCCAACCGGAAAGCTGGACCCACGGTTCATCAGAACAACGGATGACCTGGCTCAGGCGTGGTCTCGAGTTCGGTCACCCGTCAGCCTGCAACACGTTCGATACAAAACGGTTATGAGCAATCCAGTTCCTCCACCTCCGAGCGGCATCCTTGCTAAGACACTGGGTACAATGATGTCCGACCCTCCTTGGGCGGCTAAATCGTTTCTCGCCGCCGGCGCGACAACTGTCGCCGGACTCGGCGCCTGGCTTAGTAATATGATGTCGCCGGCACTCGCGAGCGCGGGTGGCAGCTTCCTCGGGGGATTCTTGTTTGGATGGGCATTCCGGAAAACTCTGAAGCTCGCCTTGTTGGTCACCATCTCATTGCTGGCACTCATCGCCATCCTTAAAACGACCGGCTGGATTCACCTGGATTGGACCTTGATCCAAGCGGATGTGAATCGTACGCTGGATTGGGCTCGAGGCAAAGCCCAGGGTTTCAAAGGAGTGTTGACCGGCTATCTCCCCTCAGCCGCCGCCGGCGGTGCCGGGGTATTGTTTGGACTTCGGAAGAAATAGACTGCTGTTACCCGCAACCGATGTAACATCCTCATTGTCGCAGCATTACCTAGAGGACTTCCCCCGCATGCAAGGCTCTGCAGTCCTTCCCTTGCTCAATCTGCTCGCTGATGTCGTCATAGTCATAGCGCAACAGTTCGCGTTCCGTTTCAGCGGTGTCCCCGTCGATATGTTTCAGTCTCTGGTAAAACCGGCGCACGCCTGCCGCGCCTAAAATGTCTTCGTCTACTCAAAAGCCACGCCGCCGCGCCGCCGAGCAGCAAGGCCCCTGCTCCAAAGAGCACCGCCGCATCTTTTCGTGTAAAGGGCGCATGAAAGGCGAGCGGGTTGACGTAACGACGCTCGGGATACTCCCACCCCGGCACACCGGGGCCGATCCGTTGCCCGTCGCGAAGCGCCATTTGCAGCACCTGCGCAAGATGCAAGCCGCGGCGGTCGGTGGTCTGCAAGATTTGTTCACGACAACTGAACCCATCTGCGAGAATCAAGGTCTCTTTCGGCGCTTTGCGTACCTCGGGCAGCAGCACCAGCTCACCGACCTTTATCGACACATCATAGTGATCGCCGTCCTTGAACCCGAACGAGCCGGCCATACCGCAACATCCTGAATCGAGCATCTGGAAATCCAACCCCATGCGCTTGAGTATCTTTTGTTCCGCGTTCATCCCCATGACCGCCTTTTGATGGCAATGTCCATGAACGATTGCCTTCCGAGGCAGCTGAGGCAATTCGACGTGCGGAGCCTTGGATTCGAGAAACTCCGCCAAGGTCAGCGTCTGTGCCTTCAACCGTTTGGCATCTTCGTTCTGCGGACACAAATCGACCAACTCGTCACGGAAGGCCGCCACGCAGCTCGGCTCCAGACCGATGATGGGCGTGCCGGCCTCAATCTCCTTATGCAGCGTTTCCAGGATCTGCCGCCACATGGATTTTGCCAGATCGAGCATGCCGAAATCGTACAGCGGTCGTCCGCAACAGAGAGAACGGTTCGGAATCGTGACGTGGAACCCGGCGGCCTCCAACACCTCGACGGCCGCCACGGCCGTCTCCGGAAAGAAAAAGTTATTGAACGTGTCCGGCCACAGGATGACTTTCGGTCGCCCCACGTTGCGCGGCGGCCGGCGGCGAAACCATTCCGTAAAGGTCTGGCTGGCAAAGGGGGGCATCTGCCGGTGGACCGAGATCCCTCCCATCGTTTTGACGGCATCGCTGATCCTCGGCGTTTGCGTAAAAAAATTCGCGATGCCGGGCATGAGCGAGGCCAACCGCGACCACCAATAGATGAGACCCATCGAATAGGCGTGCATCGGCCGCACACGGCCGGCATAGTAATGCGAAAGAAATTCGGCCTTGTACGTCGCCATGTCGACGTTCACCGGACAATCGTGCTTGCACCCCTTGCAGGCCAGGCAGAGATGCAACGCATCATGGACGGCTTCCTCCCGCCATCCGTCCTTGAGCGGGTTGCCTTCCAACATTTCCCACAGTAATCGTGCCCGCCCCCGCGTCGAATGCATTTCCTCGCGCGTCACCCGATAGCTGGGACACATTGTCCCTTGGTGCTCACGGCGGCATTCGCCGACACCGACGCAGCGCAGAGTGGCATGGGCGAAGCTTCCCTGATCTTCACGGTATGAAAAATGCGTGTTGGTTGGAGGTGGGTTGTAGTCGGCCCCCAGACGAAGATTCTCGTCCACTTGGTAGGGATCCACGATCTTGTGCGGGTTCATCTTGCCTTGCGGATCCCAAATGGTTTTGAACTCGCGAAACGCTTCAACGAGCTCATGACCGAACATCTTCGGCAGAAATTCGGCGCGGGACTGGCCGTCTCCATGTTCTCCCGACAATGACCCACCGTGGCTCACGACCAGATCGGCCGCCTCGCCGATGAACGAACGGAATTTCTTGATGCCGTCTTTCGTTTTCAAGTCGAAATCGATTCGCGTGTGGACGCAGCCTTGCCCGAAGTGACCGTACAGAGCGCAGCCGTAATGGTATTTTTCGAATAGGGCGCGGAGCTCGCGCAGATACGGCCCGAGCTTTTCCGGAGGCACCGCCGAATCCTCCCAGCCTTCCCAGGTATCGGGTTGCCCGGGCACACGCGCGGTAGCGCCCAGGCCTGATTTTCTGGTTTCCCAGACGATCTTTTCGTGTTCCGGATCGTCGTACAGCTTGATGCTCGGTGCGTTCGGATGCCGCTTGAGCGCGCTGATCATTCGATTTGCTTGCTCGTCGGCTTCTTCCGTCGTCTCGCCTCCGAATTCGACCAAGAGCCACCCTTGCCCTTCCGGCAGGATCTTGACGTCGTCGGGATGCTTGCCCTTCAGCTTGATATTTTCGACCAACACATGATCCATTCCCTCCAACCCAATGGGGCGGTACTCGAGGATCTCCGACACATGATCGGCAGCATGATAGACGTCCGGATACCCGAGCAGAACCGTGATCCGTTTCGGCGGGCTGTACACGAGTCTGACCGTCGCCTCCAGAACCGTGACGCAGGTGCCTTCCGTTCCGACCAATGCCTTGGCCACATCAAATCCGTGCTCCGGCAAGAGTTGCTGAAGGTTGTACCCGGAGACCCGGCGCGGAATTTTCGGATAACGTTCTCTGATCAGATCGGCATACTTGTCGCGCAGCGTCTTGAGCTTCTGATAAATCTCCGCGCGGCGGCCTCCTTTTCCAATGATGCGCTCCAATTCATCATCGCCGGTCTTGCCGACGCGCATGCGGCATCCGTCGTAGGTGAGAATCTCCAGCTCTTCGGTGTTTTCTTCCGTCTTGCCTCCCATCAAGGCATGAACGCCACAGGAATTGTTGCCGATCATGCCGCCCAAAGTGCAGTGGTTGTGCGTGGAAGGGTCCGGGGCGAACGTCAAATGGTATTGCTCGGCGGCATTTCTCAGCACGTCGAGAACCAGGCCCGGTTGCACCCGCGCCCGTTTATTGTGCGGGTCCAGTTCCAGAATCCGGTTGAAGTACTTGGACATATCCATGACAACGGCGACGTTGCAGATCTGCCCCGCGAGGCTCGTCCCGCCGCCTCGCGAGAGGACCGGCGCTCCGTACCGCCGGCACGCCGCCACGGTTTGAATCACATCATCGACGTTTTTGGGAACGACCACCCCGATCGGCACCTGTCGGTAATTGGCGCCTCCGGCGGCATAGAGCGCGCGGCTGCCGTCGTCGAAGCGAACCTCGCCCTTGATGATGCTACGTAGTTCGGCGGCCAATGCTTGCGCATCGACTTGCGCCGTTGTTTCGGTCGTCCGCCGCGACGTTCGTCCGATATCCTTCACCAATCCCTGCACCAATTCCTGACCAAGCATAGCCCTCCTCCGTGGATACTACACGGCGTACGCCCGAGCGTCCGTCCGCTTGAATTCCAACCCCATGCCGGGTCTGGAAAAGTCCGGGCACAGTATCCCGCTCTCCGGTTTAACGGCCCCCTCGAACAGCATCTGTTCGATTCGTGCGTGATCGTGGAAATATTCTAGATGCCGAAGCGGCGTGACGGCGCAGGCCGCGTGCAGATGAAGGGCCGGCGCGCAATGCCCTGAAATGGGAAGACAGCGCGCCTCGCACAGGGCGGCGGCCTTGAGAAAACCGGTAATTCCGCAGCGAGACGCATCGGCCTGCAGCACATCGACCGCTCCGGCCTCGAGCATGCGACGAAAATAAAACAGGTCGTATCCGTATTCTCCGGCCGTGATATCCATTCCGGCCGGCGCGCGATCGCGGATGAGACGCAAGCCTTCCAAATCGTCGGAGGAGACCGGTTCTTCGAACCAGCTCACGTTCAGAGACGAAAAAGCTCCCGCGAACGTGAGCGCCTCCTTGCGGCTGTACGCGCCGTTGGCGTCCACGAACAATTGGACGTCGGGACCGATCGCCTCTCTCGCCGCTTTAACTCGATCAACGTCCTTCCACGGCTCGGTTCCCACTTTCAACTTGACGCGGGGAATGCCCTCCGCTGCCCAGCCGCCGAGCTGCTCTTTGAGCTGATCGATCGAATACGAGGTAAAGCCGCCGCTGCCGTAGACCGGCACCCCGGCATGAGCCGCTCCGAGCAATCTCACCAATGGAAGATCCAATAGGCGGGCTTTCAAATCCCACAGCGCCGCATCGACGGCCGAAACGGCGGTGGAGACGATACCGGGCCGGCCGAGATTGCGGATCTCGCGCAGCATGGCCGTCCAGCATGCGGGCACATCCATCGCGTCTCGCCCCTTGACGACTTCCGCGAGTGTGTCTTTGATCAGGCAGGCGGTACTGGTGTCGGCATAGGTGTACCCGATGCCATGCCGGTCAGCGGCCTTCGCTTCCACCAACACCAGCGTGGTCTTGTTCCACGCCAGCGTGCCGTCCGATTCGGGAAAGTCGGTCGGCACATGATACGCCGAGACCGTGATCTCATCGACCGGCACCTCCACTCGCCGCACGCCGGCGGCGCGCCGATCGACCTGTTGCGCGACCTTCGAGAAGCTCATAGCTACACCACCTCACGGACCTTGTCTTCGACCACGGTCTTGATGATGCCCCATCGATCCTTCGTCCCTCGGGCCAGCGCCTTGGCGAAGGTCAATGCCTGATCGACGGTCGCTTTGCCTGGCAGCGGAGGTTCGTTCGGATCGACCACGGCTTCAATGACGGCGGGACCAGGATGCCGGAATGCTTCTCTCAATACGCCGGGAACGGCTTGAGGATCATCGACGGTATACCCGGTCGCGCCACAAGCGCGGGCGAAAGCGGCGAAATCGATCGGTTGCAGTTGCACGCCGTATTGAGGGTTGCCTTCCATCGCGAGCTGCTCCCACTTGATCATCCCCAGCACATTATTCTTGACGACGATAATTTTGACCGGGAGCTGATATTTCACGATAGTCGCCAGTTCCCCCATGAGCATGGTAAAGCCTCCGTCACCGGCAAAACACACGACCTGACGTCCCGGATGAGCGACGGCCGCGCCGACGGCATAGGGCAGTCCACAGGCCATCGTGGCCAGAGTACCGGAAGCGGAAAATTCCATCGTGCCCTTGATCTTAATGTGGCGGGCGGCCCATGTGGTGACGGTCCCCGTGTCGCAACAAATAATGGCATCGTCCGCCAGGACATCGTTCAGTCGGTGCGCGATCACTTGAGGCTTCATCGGCATATCCGTCCGCGTGCCCCGTTCCTCCATCAATTGATTCCAGCGGTGCACTTTTTCTTGTGCATTGGTTAAAAAGTCTCGATTGGGTTTGTGTTGAACCAACGGCAGCAGCGCTCGGAGCACATCCCAACATTGACCGACCAGCCCCATCTCCACGGGATAGCGGAGACCGATGCGGGCGGGATCGATATCGATTTGAACCGCTTTGGCCCGTCCAGGTTTTGGATAGAACTCCATATACGGAAAACTGGTCCCGGCCAGGATCAAGGTATCGCACTCTTGCAGAACTTCCTGTGAAGGCGCTGTCCCGAGGAGACCAATTCCGCCGGTCGTATAGGGATGGTCGTCCGGTACCACGGCTTTGCCCAATAGAGGTTTAATAATGGGAGCGCCCACCTTCTCCGCCAGCTCGATCACTTCTTTGCGCGCCGGGAGGCATCCACGACCAGCCAGGATGGCTATCTTGGACCCTTGATTAATGATATCGGCGGCTTGCTGGAGAAGACTTTGCGGCGGCAAGGGGAATGATTCGGTATAGAGATCGGCGCTGTGATGAGGAATGTTGGCTTTTGAGCGTGATCCATTGCTCGTCCAATCCTGAATGTCCTTAGGAATGGTGATATGGGCGACGGTGCGTTTCGAGATCGCCGTCTTAATCGCTTCGTCGACGACGTTGCGGACATGCGCCGGCCCCATAATGCGTTCGTTGTAGGCCGCGACATCCATGAAGAGTTTATCCAGGTCGACGTCCTGCTGATAGTGTGTGCCGATCAGATCGTGAAAGGTATGGCCGGTAATGGCCAGGACTGGTTGGCCGTCCATCTTGGCGTCGTAGAGGCCGTTCAACAAATGAATGCCGCCGGGCCCCGACGTGGCCAAGCAGACCCCGAGACGACGGGAGAACTTCGCATAGCCGCAAGCAGCGAAGGCGGCGGCTTCTTCATGACGCACTTGGATCAACTGAATCTTTTGGCTGCGGGTGCGCAGGGCTTCGAAGATTCCGTTGATCCCGTCTCCGGGGAAAGTGAAGATCGTTCGTATGCCCCAATCTACCAGCCGATCGATCAAGATGTCTGCGACGGTTTCCGACATATCACTCCTCCTGTCTGTATCTTTTTTCGCATGGACTAGGCGCTCGCAAGTTGCTCGACGGAAATGTTGTCTCTTTAAGAGCTTGAGGAGGATGCAAGCCAAATGCCTGAGAGATGACCAAAAATCTGCACGATTGTTGACTCCCGATCGCGGCAATCTGTCCTTCTCGAGACAAGCTGTTCCTGAGTTTACGTGTGTACTGCGAGAGTCCGTCTAGTATCGAGGCTATTTCGACCACGTTCTCGACGCCATATCGCCATATCATATGATGTTGCGTTGCAGATTGCGTTTCTTCTCTCCATGATGAAAGGGCTTACTTGGCATGAAGTATGCGCAGTGAACTCCGAAACGAAGTAGCCTTAAGCGTGATGAGCGAAGTCGGCGAAGTCAATAAGCGTATTGATGATGGTCGCGCAGTGCGAATTAGCTCTCTAGCGAAAATCCTATTGGAACTAATCTCGCGCATTGAGGAGATCCATGCCGTCCAAGATTGAAGACTATGCGTTGATCGGCGACACCCATACGGCAGGCTTGGTGTCCCGTGATGGATCGATTGATTGGCTGTGTCTGCCTCGGTTCGATTCTGCCGCATGTTTCGCCGCGCTGCTGGGAAGGCCGGAACACGGCCGTTGGTTGCTGAGACCGACGGAAATCCATCGAGTCCATCGTCACTACCGACCCGGCACCCTGGTCCTGGAAACCGAATACGAAACCGTAGACGGATCGGTTGCCGTCGTGGATTGCATGCCGATCAGAGAGCGCCATCCGACCCTGGTCCGCATGGTCGAAGGGCGAAAAGGCCGCGTTCGGATGCAGATGGAGCTTGTTGTACGGTTCGATTACGGCTCGATTGTTCCTTGGGTTCGCAGCCTGAACGGAATGCTGACGGCGATGGCCGGTCCTGATGCGGTGTGCTTGCGCGCGGATGTGGATCTTCACAGCGAACGGCAGGCGATGACTGCGGAATTTACCGTTTCAGCGGGGCAGCGCCTCCGGTTCGTGTTGGCGTCCTATGCGTCTCATGAATCGCCGCCGCCGGCCTTGGACCCGGAGAAAGCCGTCGAGACGACGGAGCAATGGTGGAGAGACTGGTCGGATCGGTGCACGTATCGCGGCCCTTGGAAACAACAAGTCGTTCGTTCATTGATCACATTGAAAGCGATGACCTATGCGCCGACCGGCGGGATGGTGGCCGCCGCTACGACCTCTCTTTCGGAAGGCCTGCGGGGCGGTAGTAATTGGGACTACCGCTTCTGTTGGCTTCGGGACGTCAGCTTTACCCTCTGCGCGTTGCTGGACAGCGGATACAAGGATGAAGCTGAGGCATGGCGGGAATGGGTCCTTCGCGCGGTTGCCGATGATCCATCGGCTATTCAGGTCGTGTATGGAGTGGCTGGGGAACGCCGCTTGCCTGAGCAGGAACTCCCGTGGCTACCAGGCCACGACGGCTCGAAGCCGGTGCACATCGGAAACCAAGCCTTCCGGCAGTTTCAACTCGACCTGTACGGTGAGGTCATGGAAGGGATGCACCTGGCCCGCAAAAGAGGAATCGAGCCGGAGCCAACCGCATGGCGCCTGCAGTGCCGATTGATCGATCGTCTGGAGTCGATCTGGGAGCGTCCGGACGAAGGGATTTGGGAAGCGAGAGGTGAAGGGGCGCAGTTTACCTATTCCAAGGTGATGGCATGGGTGGCATTGGATCGAGCGGCCAAGGATATTGAACGGTTTAGGTTGGAAGGACCGCTGGATCGTTGGCGGAATCTTCGCGCCACAATCCATGAGACGGTCTGTCGTGACGGCTACGATCCAGGACGAGGCTCGTTCGTCCGGAAGTTCGGCTCCACCGCGCTGGATTCCAGCCTTCTGTTGATCCCGATCGTCGGATTCCTTCCGCCCCATGATCCACGGGTACAGGGAACCGTGCGGGCCATCGAACGTGAACTGATGGTACACGACGGACTCTTGTATCGCCACGGAAGCGCCGACTCACCGGCGCAGGGCGTCTTCATCGCCTGCAGTTTCTGGCTGGCGCATGCCTACGTCCTGATGGGGCGGCGCGCAGAGGCCGAGCGTTTATTCGACCGTCTTCTCAGGCTCTGTAACGATGTCGGCTTACTGTCGGAAGAATACGACCCGGAGAGACAGTGCCAGATGGGAAATTTTCCACAGGGTTTGTCTCATCTGGCTCTGGTCAATGCAGCGCATGCATTCGTCGACGAGGACAGCATGAGAGGGTAACAGGAGGATGAAGACTCGCAGCTCAAAGGAAAGGAAGTCGATGAAGCGAATCGGCGTATGGCTGAGTTGGTGGAGTGGGTTCGCTGCGTTGTTTCTCCTTCTGGCAGGAAGCGTAGCCTGGGCGGAAGTCGCGGCAGGCGCCGTGGCAGCCGTATTCGCGACGGACGCCATTCTCTGTGGGCCGCCGAATCGGCACGAGTTTGCTCCGGAGATCGCCTGGTTGGCCAAACTGATGTCGATTCCAGGGCAAGCCGTTCGCGATTGCGGGACGTTGACTGCAGCGCTCTGGAGACGAGTGGTACGACAGGAGCTTGTAGAGGGCGGGTTGTGTGAAGTGCCATTTCAATCCGGTCGCGAGGATGCCCGTTCAGCCGCGCGGCGCGCCGTGGTGATGATGGCTCTATCCGTGGCTCCCAACAGCTATGTCGTTGATGTGGACATGCGGCGGGAGGTTCTGCTGGTCCATCGACTCGTCCGCGATGGACCGCGGCAAACGAACAGACAGTGGCCTTTATGAACGTATGGCTGTGGGCGGCAACCGTGCTTCTTCTTGGTCTGCTTCCATGCGGCATCCTGTGTCTCCGAGCCGGATTGTGGGATTGCCTGATCGCGTTTGAACTGGCAAGCCTCATCAGTGTTCTGGTCATGTTGTTGCTCGCCGCCGGTCTTCACCGACCGGAGCTGTACGATCTTGCGTTGGCTTCGGCGCTGTTGTCGTTTCCCGGCACGTTGATCTTTATTCGTTTTTTGGAGCCCGATCATGGCCGGGCATGACATCGTTATTTCCATGTTGCTGGCCTTCGGCGTCGGGATTGAGCTCCTCTGTTGTTTGGGTCTTTGGGCAATGCGCCGGACCTTTGACCGACTTCACTACGTCGGCCCGGCCGTCGTTCTTGGGACGCCGGCCCTGGTTGCCGCCGTCGTCATCGAGGAAGGATTCTCTTCAGCGGGCGCGAAAGCCTTCACGATCGCCGTCATACTGCTGCTGAGCGGGTCCGTCGTCACGCATGCGACCGCGCGAGCAATCCATCGCGCATCCATGCGTTCCGGCGAAGACGAAAGGACGAGATGACCGTCATTCAAGCCGTGGTGTTTGTCCTGGTCGCCATCTGCGGCACGGCGGTGGTATTGATGCGCGAGCCTTATCGTCAGACGTTCCTGCTGAGCCTGTATGGCCTATTGCTGAGCATTTTGTTTGTGATGTTGGCAGCCCCCGACGTGGCCCTGTCGGTCATTGTAATCGGTGCTGCGCTGCCGCTGATGATTCTGACGGCCTTGCGCATCGTGGGGCAGCATTCCACATGACGATCCGGTCCCGCCAAATCATGGCCCTCGGCTCGACAGCGGCATTGGGTCTGTTGCTCGTCTGGGGAGTGATCCGGCTTCCGGATTTCGGCGCATATCCCGGACCATACAGCGACGTACTCAATGCGGCGGCCGTTGCAGAGCGGCATGTCACCAATATTCCGAGCGCGGTCAACTTCGATTATCGCGCGTTCGATACGTTGGGAGAAGAATTCATGCTGTTCGTGGCGGTGGCGGGATTGGCGGTTCTGTTCAGAGAACAACGCGGGCGATCGAATCGGAAGAACCCGAGTGTCGTGCAGGTCAGCGAGGCGGTACGGTGGATGGGATCGGGACTGATCGGCTTTACCGTCCTGTTCGGCATGATGATCGTGCTGCACGGTTCTCTTACGCCGGGTGGCGGGTTCCAGGGAGGCCTCATCCTTGCCATGACGGTGTTGCTGATCTATTTGATCCGAGGCGACGAGGCATTCGAGCGGTTGAGCCGTCGGGCTTTCGTCGAAGCTCTTGAGGCCGCTGGTGCGGGCGCCTATGTCCTCATCGGGTTGGCCATGCTGACGACCGGAGGGATGTTTTTGGAGAATCTGTTACCGATCGGTCGTCTGCGTGAGCTCGATTCAGGAGGGACCATCTTTCTGATCAACCTTGCGACGGGCGTGGAAGTGTCGGCCGCCTTCGTGCTGCTCTTCGCGGAGTTTCTTGAAGAGAGCCGCAAACCATCGAGCGAGCGATGAATGTTCTGCCGTACGTGATCGCGGTGTGGTTGTTTCTGGCGGGATTGTATGGGGTAGCCACCAGCCGCAATCTGATCCATCTGATCGTGTGCCTCTCAGTGGCCCAGTCATCCACCTATATCCTGCTGATCGCGATCGGATATCGACAAGGCGCGGGGCCGCCGATCTTTACGTACGTCCCCCCCGGGACGCCGGCGGTCGATCCGGTGGTCCAGGCGCTGGCCTTGACGGATGTCGTCGTCAGCGCCGCCATGACGGCGTTGCTTCTGGCCGTGGCCGTCCGGATCTACAAACAAACAGGAACCCTGGACCCTCAGAAAATTCGGCCTTTGCGCTCCTGACATGGAACCGCTAGTCCCTCTGCTGATCGCGCTTCCGCTTCTGGGGGCCGCCCTGTTGATGGTCCTGCAGACGGCGTTTCCGCGAAGCTGGGCGGATGGGTTTGCGATCACGACAGCCGGAGGCGTGGCGGTATTGGGCGGCTTCTTTCTGCTGGAGACTGCGGATACCCCTCTGGTTTATTGGCTGGGAGGCTGGACGCCCCGCGACGGCATCGCGGTCGGCATCGCGCTCTTCGTGGATCCCTTTTCCGCCGGCATCGCCACGCTGATCGGTCTGCTGGGCACCGCCTCGCTGATCTTCGCTTGGCGCTACTTCGATTCTGTCGGGAGGATGTTCCATGCGCTCATGTTGGTCTTTATCGCCGCGATGGTGGGATTTTGTCTGAGCGGCGATATTTTCACGCTGTTCGTTTTCTTTGAACTGATGAGCGTCGCGGCCTATGTCCTCACCGGATACAAGACCGAGGAATCCGCATTGGACGGCTGCCTGAATTTCGCCGTGACGAACAGCATCGGAGCTTTTTTCATCTTGTACGGCATTTGCCTGCTCTACGGCCGCACCGGCGCGCTCAATCTGGCTCAGATTGGGCGCGCGCTCGGCGGCGGGCCGGCCGACGGTCTGATCATGATCGCCTTGTTGCTGATCGCGACCGGACTGTTCGCCAAGAGCGCATTGGTTCCGTTCCATTTCTGGTTGGCCGACGCCCATGCGGTTGCGCCGACGCCCGTATGCGTGCTCTTTTCCGGCGTCATGGTGGAGCTGGGCCTGTACGGAATCGCGCGCATCTACTGGACCGTGTTCGACGGGCCGATGACCGGAGAACAAGCAGCGGTACGTACCGTCCTGATGATCGCGGGTACCGTAACTGCATTGACAGGCGGCATGATGTGTCTGCTTCAGCGGCATGTTAAGCGCCTCCTGGCATTTTCGACGATCAGCCATGCCGGTGTCTTGCTGATCGGTCTGGCTCTATTGAGTCCACAAGGATCGGCCGGCGCGTCAATTTATCTGGTCGGCCACGGGCTCGTGAAGGGTGCCCTGTTCTTGTGCGCCGGCATTCTCCTTCACCGCTATCGCGACGTGGATGAGATCTCGCTTCGGGGCAAGGGGCGCGAACTGCCGATGACGGGAGTGATCGTGTTGCTCGCCGGGCTTGCACTGGCCGGCCTTCCGCCGTTCGGAACCCTTCTCGGCAAGTCGTTGATAGAGGAAGCCGCTCGCGGACATCACTATGGGTGGGTCTCGGCGGTCCTGTTTCTTTCGTCGGCGCTGACCGGAGGAGCGGTCTTGCGGGCGGGGGGTCGCATCTTTTTAGGCTGGGGCCGAACCGCCGAAGAAGAAGCCTCGGGTCCGACCGAACAGGAGAAACCGGAGACGAAAGAAGCCCGGAGGCGAATGCATTGGACGATGGTCGCTCCGCCGGCCATGCTGGTCGCATTCGCGGCTCTGATCGGTCTGGCTCCGAATCTTGGTGAGCAGGCGATGGCGGCAGTGGCACGTTTTCATGACCGGTCGAGCTATGCCGGGTTGACTCTCGACGGCCGCGCGCCGGCGCCTGCTCCGATCCTGCTTTCCTCTCGATCTGGAAGCAACATCGGGACAGGCCTGCTTTCAGCCGCTACCGCCGTTGCATTGGCGCTGTTCGAGCTGTTCCGCAATCGATTGCCGAACCGAGTGGATAAGGGAATCCGGCGAATGCTGAGACCAGCCGTCTTCGTGTTGAACGGTTGGCACAGCGGGCACGTCGGCGACTATGTTGTGTGGCTGATGATCGGCACCACTCTGTTGGGAGCGCTGTGGCTGGTGACCGTGCAATTGATCTGATGATCGGCGTAAGAATCGGAATATCCTTCGGCTCGGCAAGCTGGTCGATCAACCGATGCTAGGGCGTGTCACCAGTTCGCGGCGGTGTAATTTTCAGGATTCATACAAGAACCTGCGAGTGATTCACTATTCAGAGGCCAAGTGAGGGGCTTATGGATGCAAGTCACTATGCATTACGTGACGACCAGTGGGGGCGGATCAAGGATTTCCTGCCCGAACGCGAGGGGCATGTTGGCGGAACGGCCAAGGAGAACAGGCAGTTCATCGACGCGTCGTATACAGGTACCGCGCAGGCATGGCATGGCGAGACCTGCTGGAGAGGTTCGAGGACTTCCGGGTGATCCATACGCACTGAAGCAAACGCGGCATCTGGCGGAAGACGTTGACAACGAAGACTCGATGATCGATTCCACGATTGTCCGTGTCCATCAGCACAGCGCCACATGACATGACAAAAGGTTCGGTGGAGCGCACACAACCTACAAAAGACTCCCGGTACCTTTTTCTCGGTACTTCTTTTCTCTCGTCGGTTTCTGCAGCTGTACTTTGACTCCTTAGATCAGCGTCATGACCTTGGCGGTGGAGAAGCTGGCCGAGCAGGATGGGATCATGCTCAGCGCGGAGACGCTGCGGCGCTGGTTGCGGGCTGAAGGTACTCTATGCAGACATGTACACGATGTATCAGTCATCGGCGGGGCCGACCGTGGCGGGCAACTGGCCAGGACGGTGGAAGCTGGGGGTCTTGACAGTATCTGCCTGAAGAGCTTGTCTGTACCATCACATTTATACACGTTATACACGATACAAGGCTGAGCCATGTTGTGAGTGCCCGTATCGCGGGCGGTAATTAATTAAGGAGAAGGGAGAAAAGCCATGCAGAATGTAAAACGCATCTGGTCGATTGTAGTTGTTACCATGACCATGACTCTGACGATCGCGAGTTGGTCTGTCGGTTCGGTCTATGCGGCCACGTCGAAGGAAATCGACGTCAACGTCGATGTCGCATTGAAACAATTTGTCCAAGACGTCAGGGGCGCCAAGGATTTTTTGGCAAGCAGCAAAGGGATATTGGTTCTTCCGAAGGTCATCCAGGCCGGTGTGGGGGTCGGCGGTGAGTATGGCGAAGGTGCGCTACGCAGTGAGGGGAAGACCGTGGCTTACTACAACATCGTCTCGGCCTCCTTGGGGGTTCAGCTCGGGGCGCAAATGAAGACGATTCTCCTCGTGTTTTTGGAAGACGGGGCGCTAAATAAATTTCGCGAGAGTAACGGATGGAAGGCTGGGGTGGACGGCTCTGTCGTGCTGGTGAATCTCGGAGCAGAAGGTTCAGTCGACACGAAAAAATTCAACAACCCGATTGTCGGCTTCGTCTTCGGCCAGAAAGGACTGATGTATGACTTGTCGTTGGAAGGTTCGAAGTTTACCAAAATAGATAAGTAAATATCCTCACCTAAGGCATCTGAGGTTTTTCTCGCTCAGGTTTAAGAGGAGCTACGTGACGACGGGCGAGACGCTGAGCGTAGTCGGAAGCTTCGAACATTCGCTATCTTTTTATCGTGTTATCGTGGGCGCTGCAGCATGATGAGCGACACCGATTACATCGTGCATGCTGAAAAAATACAGACGGGGGAGAAAATATGTTGGAAACCGTCGCAAGCATCTTGAAGTCGTGTACGTGTAATGGACCACGGGAGGAGGCTTCTGATGCGACAGAGTGAGAGATCCTTAGAAGTGGTCGTGGTGACGGGAGCCTCAGCCGGCGTCGGACGCGCCATCGTGCGTGAGTTCGCGAAACATGGAGCGTCCATCGGTTTGCTCGCCAGGAGCCATGATGGATTAGAGGGCGCTAGGCGGGAGGTCGAAGAGGCGGGCTGTCGTGCGCTCGCTATCTCCACCGATATGTCGGATCCCAAGCAGGTCGAGGACGCGGCCGATACGATCACGCGGGAATTGGGTCCGATCGACGTCTGGGTAAACGTCGCCATGGTCTCAGTGATTTCACCGGCCATTGAGATGACGCCCGAAGACTATCAGCGGGTCACCAATGTCTCCTATCTTGGGTATGTCTATGGCACGCTTGCGGCAGTCCGGCGAATGAAGGAGCGCAACAAAGGCAAGATTATCCAAATCGGCTCCGCGCTCGCCTATCGATCGATTCCTCTGCAATCAGCTTATTGTGGCGCCAAGCATGCGATTCAGGGCTTTACCGATTCGCTACGGTCCGAACTGATTCACGACGGCAGCAATATCGACATTACGACGCTGCAATTGCCGGCCGTGAACACCCCGCAATTTACCTGGGTCAAAAGTCGCATGCCTCACCATCCGCAGCCGGTTCCGCCGATCTATCAGCCGGAGGTCATTGCCAGGGCTGCCTATTGGGCCGCGCATCATCGGCGGCGCGAGCTCTGGATCGGGGTTTCCGCGGTCAAGGCGATTATCGCCCAAAAACTCGTGCCTGGATTTGCCGATCGCTATCTGGCCTGGACCGGATATCGCGCGCAACAGACCGACCAATCGGCGGATCCACACCGTCCGAACAACTTGCATGAGCCATTGTCTGGAGATTTCGGCGCACATGGAGAATTCGACGAAAGATCACGATCCTTCAGTCTCCAGTCGTGGCTCAATATGCGCAGAAATTGGATAAGCATGGCCAGTCTCGGCGTGGTTGCGGGGTACGTGTGGTATGCGAAGGCACAGTCTAAGAACGCGAGGCACCGGCTCGGATACCATTAACATCATTTAACATCATTGAGACGAACGCGCATGGAACAAAGAGGCGCATGAATGCATCTCGAAGACTACGCACTCATCGGCGATACGCATACGGCAGCATTGATAAAAGATTTTAAATGATGAAGAACGCGACACAGTGTAGTGGCGGCCCCATAATGGGGATCCGACAAGCTCTCCGTCTGATGACCTTGACTGCTCCACTCCATCCTATCCTGGTCCATTTCACCATTGGTCTCATGATCGCATCGCTGGGCGCGGATACGATCGGCTTTCTCTTCGATGTCTCCTCACTTGCCGACACCGGCTGGTGGACGATGATAGGCGCCCTGGCCGTCACGCCATTGACCCTCGCCACCGGGGCCATCTCTCGCAGACGGATTCCGATCGAGGAAGGCCCGGCCCGTTCGTTTTTGCGCTCACACATGGCTCTGGGGCCGGTGATTTTCGGGCTGCTGATCGTCATGACTGTCTGGCGGGCGGTGTTCTGGCAAGACGACGAATTCGTGAGCTGGTGGTACCTGCTGGGGCTGTATGGCGTCGGGTTCGTCATGACCGTTCAAGGTTATCTGGGCGGCGAGCTTATCTATCGGTATGGCGCCGAGGTGAAACGAGCCTATCGCAAAATGCCCGTCCATGAGGCCGATGGCGCTCCTCCATCCTTGCCGTCCTCTTCATACGCCCCGGAGCGGGACTGGAAAGCCATGCAAAAGGCCGTGCATGGAGGGACCGAGTGACACCGATCGAATTTCTCGGTCTATATCCATTTCAGTGGCTCGCGATCATTACGGCCGGCACGACCCTCCTCCTAATGGTTGACGCTCTCGTTGGGCATTATCGACGGGCCTTCGCCTATCGCATGCAGTATGCGCCTACGGTCACCGGCACCGCGCTCGTCGTCGCGGCCCTCCTCGCGGCTGCCTTTCCCGATCTCCCTCTGCTGAATCAGCTCTTGTCATGGGCTGGCTGGCTGGCGGCCGCCACGGGCCTGGTCGGATTCGGCTACCACTTTTATTATGGGATCGTGATCAAGCCCGGAGGGATGAAATGGCTCCTGCACTATCTCATGTATGGCGCGCCCATCCTTGCCCCGTTGGGCCTGACCGCTGCTGGAGTACTTGGCGTCATCACGGCGCGCGGGCTCGCCGGCGAGCATGCGGTATTCGGCCTTGTCATGCCGGTCGCGTTATTTCTCTTTGTGACCATCGTGCTCGCCGGAGCCATCGTACAGGCCGGCATCCTGCATTATCGGGGCGCCTTTAACAATCCGGCGATGTACGCGCCGTTGACCATTCCCTCGCTGGCCATGATCGCGGGCGCCTGGATGGCCCTGGCGCCGTCGACGGTCGTGCGAGCCGCCTTTGCTGTCTTATTATGGATGACGCTGCTGGTCGGGTTCATCGGCTTCGGGATGCATCTCCGCGGGCTGGACCGTGAAATGGGGGGCCTCTACCTGTGGCATGTCAATCTCCTCGAGGGGCCGCCGCAAGGCGCGCCGGGGCTGTTCATTGCCTGGGCCGCAATCGGATTGGTCGGCCTTTATTTACTGTAAACGACGTTCATCGCCGGAGGCATTATGAGATCGACGCAGGAACAGGACGACGAATTCCGATCGTCGTATCCGAACTACAATGTGCTGGATAAGTGGTTTTCGCCCGATTGGGATGACCAGACCCGTAAAGTCGTCCGCGATCGGCTGGAGAAGGTTCCTCCGATTCGTTTCTTCTCCGAGACGGAGGCGCAGACCCTCGCCGCGGTCGCCGAGCGGATCATGCCCCAGCCTGATCGAACGGAGAGCGGGCGGATACCGATCGTTCCCTGGATCGACGAGAAGCTCTATGAGGACAAACGCGATGGCTATCGCTACGAAAAGCTTCCGCCGCAACGGCAGGCGTGGCAACAGGGGCTGGCCGGGATCGATGAGACGGCCGGCATGTTGTTCAAAGGCCGGCGATTCGTCGAACTGGACGCAGAGTCGCAAGATACCGTGCTCAAACGGATTCAGAAGGGCGATCCTCCCGGAGAGATTTGGAAGCAGCTTCCCAGCCAGTCATTCTTCGAGCACATGCTCCTGAAGATCGTCGTCAAAACGTACTACATGCATCCGATCGCCTGGAACGAAATCGGCTACAACGGGCCGTCCTCTCCGCGCGGCCATGTCCGGATCTGGGAGGACGGTCTCGATCCCTGGGAAGCTCAGGAAGAGGCACGACGTCGATGACGCAACAGGATCAGAACATGGACGGCTGGTCGCTGTCGGCGCCGGGCATCCACGGCGAGCTCGTGCCGATGCGCGACTGGTCCCGCGAAGAAGTGGATGTGTGCGTGGTCGGAGCCGGCGCAGGCGGCGGGGTGGTGGGCGCGAAACTCGCCGAAGCCGGATTTTCAGTGGTGATTTTGGATGCAGGCCCTCACTGGGACCCCATGAATGATTTCATCTCCGATGAGCATGCTTCTACTAAGTTGTACTGGACCGATGAGCGCATTACGGGAGGCGACAATCCGGTAGAGCTGGGCACCAACAATTCAGGGCGCGGCGTCGGCGGCAGCACTATCCACTATTCCATGGTCGCCCTTCGCGCCCATCCCGACCATTTCAGGCGACGTACGATAGAAGGCGCTGTCGAAAATACCGATCATCGAGATTGGCCCTTGGCATTCGACGATCTGGAGCCCTACTATGAAGAAGTGGAAGAGGCGCTTCAGATTGCCGGGCCCACGTTCTATCCCTGGGGTAAGCCGCGACGGAAACGCTATCCTCAACGCGAGCATGAACTCAACGCCTCGGCCAACGTGCTCGTCCGCGGCTGCGCCAAACTCGGGATTCCGGTCGCGCCCTCCCCCATCGCCACCTTGAGCGCGCCGCATGAGGACCGCCCTCCATGCGTCTATCGCGGGTTCTGTAACTTCGGATGCACGACCAATGCAAAGAGTTCCATCCTCGTGACCTATATTCCACGCGCCATCCGCGCCGGCGCCGAGGTTCGAGGGAATGCCATGGTCGCGCGGATTACCCACGATTCGCGCGGACGCGCCACCGGTGTTCTTCACTTTCGAAAGGGAAGCGACGATCTCTTTCAACAGCGGGCGAAAAGCGTCATTGTCGCCGGGTATGCCATCGAAAGTCCGCGGCTATTGCTGAACTCGTCCAGCTCCCTGTTTCCGCAGGGTCTCGCGAACTCATCCGGCGTCGTCGGGAAATATTTCATGGTGCAGTCCAGTGAACAGGTGTTCGCCAAGTTTCCCGAACGCATCAACCAGTATAAAGCCCCGCCGCCGGGAGGAGCCATTACGGAGCACTTCAATCGCACGATGCCCGGCGTGGGCTTCGTGGGTGGCTATACGATCGAAGTCATCGGTCCGCACCCGGTGGACTTCGTCGCGAAAATGGCCGCGGGGCGCGGACTGTGGGGAGCCGAGTTGCGCCGTGAAATGTTCGACTATAACCATTTTTCCGCCCTCGGCATGGTCGGCACGGTCATGCCCAACCGGAAAAACGAGGTCAAGCTCCACGGGACCGAGCGAGATCGGTACGGCCTGCCGGTTCCGCATGTGATTTTCAGCTATCACGAGAACGATAAGCGGCTTATCAAGCATTCCATCGTGAAAATGAAGGAAATTCTGGAGGCAGCCGGCGGCACAGACGTCTGGTCGGATCATCGCACGTCGCACCTGCTCGGCTGTTGCCGAATGGGCGACGATCCGGCCGATTCCGTCGTCAACGCCGATTGCCGAGCACATGATGTACCCAACTTATTTATTTGCGACGGATCGGTCTTCCCCAATTCGACCGGCGTCAATCCGTCATTGACCATCCAGGCGCTGGCCGCACGCACGGCCGATCGTATGCGAGACATGGCTCGGCGCGGGGAGTTGTGGTGACCTACTCCTCACCTGCCGTTGGTCTGATAGCCGACGCTCCGCTTGTGGGAATATGGACGATCGTTGACCGTTGACGAAGGAAGAGGAGGGAACCATGATGCCGATCGGTCATACGCGGTGGGCCATCGCCGAAGGATATATTCCGTCGTACAGCAATGGGCCGGAGCCGCAATTCACCAGCCATGAAACGGTCAGCATGCTGAACGCCTCCGAGCAGGATGCCCATGTCCGAATCACAATTTTTTATTCTGATCGCGAGCCAGCGGGTCCATATCGCATCACGGTCGCGGCGCGCCGCACGATGCATCTACGCTTCAATAATTTGACCGATCCGGAGCCGATCCCTCGCGATACGGATTATGCCAGCGTCATCGAATCGGATGTTCCGATCGTCGTCCAACATACGCGGCTCGATTCGCGCCAGACGGCGAATGCCTTGCTCAGTACCATTGCGTTTGCAAGCCATGAATAGGCGAGGTGCGATCGTGACGACAGCAGGGAGGATGACGCAGCCGCGATCTCACTGAAGCCGAACAGCATCCCTCAGAAAGCTCGTAGTTCAGCGCCGGATGGCTGGATGTTCGTTCAATTATTCGTGGGCTCTTCGAAGAGATCCATTGTATATGCCGGTTGAATCTTTGGGTGGCCGATGTCCCAGCGGAATGAACCATGCTCTTAAAAGTTTGCTTTCAGCGTCATCTGGATGTGGCCGTTGAAGGATTCGAGCACGAGAGATGAACGCATTGTGGCGGAAATTCATGCGCATTGTGGTCTCGGTGCCGCACTATGCGGTTCTCGCGCTGCTCTGGCCCTTGGCATGGGGAGGATGCCTGTTGTCCATCTGGCTGGCGTACCGAACCGCCGAGTTCATTTACATACACGTCTTTCACATTACTCATGAGGCGTTTCGCGACCTTCTGTCCGCCCTGTTGCATTCGATCGAACTCCTGTTGCTGGTCTCCCTCCCCGGCATCATGGGCATCGTCGCCTATCGCACTCTCCGCTTCTACGTCAATCCGATTGCCAAGCAACGGCCGTCGATCGAGACGGAATTCGACATGGCGAAGCGGTTGGTGCTCGGCACGCTGGTTTCGGTGGCCGGCACGCGGATGCTTATCCAACTGCTCGAGGGAAATATGGAACTGAATCTGTACATCAGCGGCGGTCTCTTGATCGTGTCTCTGACGTTCTATACGGTGTTCGCAATCGGCAAAGGATGAGGAGGACGTGAGCGCGACGGATCTGGCATCGACACTAGACGGACGCCCGACGTAAACACATGAAGTCAAGAACAATTGTCTCGGTAAAGACAGATTGCCGTGATCGGGAATCAACAATCGTTAAGATTTTCGGTCGTTTTTCAGGGCATTTTGCTTGCATTCTTTTAACAGGACAACATTTTCATCGCCCAACTTGTCGGCCGGTGAAATAGATGCATCTCGAAGACTACGCACTCATCGGCGATACACATACGGCGGCGTTGATAAGCCGTCATGGATCCATCGATTGGTTATGCCTCCCGCGCTTCGATTCCAACGCCTGTTTTGCAGCCTTACTCGGCAATGAACAGAACGGACATTGGATGATCGCTCCTTCCGATCAAGAGTATCGTGTCACGTGGCGTTACAGACCGGATACTCTCATACTCGAGACAGACTTTACGACGAAAGATGGAGTGGTACGTGTCATTGATTGTATGCCGATTCGGCAAGACCATCCTACGATCGTGCGTATGGTGAAGGGTATTCACGGCTCCGTTCGCATGCACATGCAGCTGATTCTTCGCTTCGATTATGGCTCTGTCGTCCCGTGGGTAACCAGGCATGCCGGCGGCCTCCATGCGGTTGCCGGACCGGATAGCGTGTACATGGCCGCCGGCGCGCCGACTCAGGGGAAGCAATCGACGAGGGTGGCGGATTTTGACGTTCAGGCCGGACAGCAAGTCTCTTTCGTGATGCTATGGCATCTCTCTCATGAACCGGTACCTTCCGCACCTGATGCCGCCCATGCGATCGAGAAAACCACGCAATGGTGGCGACAGTGGACCTCTCGATGCCGCCCCGGAGAGGAGCATCGAGAAGCGGTCATTCGTTCGTTGATTACGCTCAAGGCCCTGACATACGCTCCGACCGGAGGCATCGTGGCGGCACCCACCACGTCCCTCCCCGAACGCCTCGGCGGCGTCCGCAACTGGGACTATCGCTATTGTTGGATTCGCGACGCCACCTATACGCTCTATGCGTTGCTCATGGCCGGCTATAAAGAAGAGGCGTCATCGTGGCGGGATTGGCTCGTTCGTGCAGTCGCCGGCGACCCGGCGCAACTACAGATCATGTACGGAGTCGGCGGTGAACGACGCCTGACTGAAATCGAGCTCGCCTGGCTATCCGGTTACGAGGGATCATCGCCGGTAAGGACCGGCAATGCGGCTTGGCGGCAGCTTCAACTGGATGTGTTCGGCGAAGTCATGGATACGCTTCATCAGGCGCGCCGGACCGGCATGGAAACCAACGAACGCGGCTGGGCCATCCAGACCGCCATGATGGAATACCTGGAATCCAAATGGAAGGAGCCCGACGAAGGCATCTGGGAGACCCGCGGTCCTCGCCGGCATTTCACCCATTCAAAAGTCATGGCCTGGGTGGCCATGGATCGCATGGTCCAGGACATCGAGACGTTCCATCTTCCCGGCGATGCAGCCCGCTGGAAACGGATTCGAGAGGAGATCCATCAAGACGTATGCGACAAGGGGTTCGATCCTTCGCGCAACACCTTTACGCAATATTATGGATCGCGACAAGTCGATGCCGGCTTGCTGATGATCCCGTTGGTCGGTTTTCTTTCTCCTCATGATCCGCGCGTCCAAGGAACGGTGCAGGCCATTGAGAAAGAATTGTTTTGCGATGGATTGGTCCAACGCTATTCCCACCATGGCTCTCAGAGCGTGGATGGCTTGCCGGCAGGAGAAGGCACATTTCTCGCCTGCTCGTTTTGGTTGGTCAATACCTATGTTCTTCAGGGTCGTCGCAAGGAAGCAGAGCAGCTGTTTCAGCGACTCTTGGCGCTTCGAAACGATCTCGGGCTTCTGTCCGAAGAATACGATACAGAGGCGAAACGGTTGGTGGGAAACTTTCCACAGGCCCTCTCCCATCTGTCGTTAGTCAATACGGCCTATACTCTTTCAAATGCAGCCGGACCATCACAGCATCGGCAGAACAACGAGTAAGGAACTATCGTTTGAATCAGAAAGTCATATCGAACGGTGAGATGAGGGAATCCCCCAGTCGATAGAACGGTCTGCGCACGGTAGGCTTTCCAGCGAGGAATACTGCACATGGATCCGACCACGACTGAACTCGGTTTCCCCGTTTGGCTGAGGATTAACCACTTTATCAATCTCTTCTGCATCTTCCTTCTCATACGAAGCGGTCTTCAAATTCTCGCCGATCATCCAAAACTCTATTGGAATGACCATTGCCGACCGGGAAACGAATGGGTGAAGTTCGGGAAGAAAAAGATGCCGACGAATCGGCTATTCACGTCGATGGACGAGGCGGAGGACGTCTCCCCCGTCTTCGCTATTCCGGGAGGACATCACAATCTGGGGGCCGGCCGTCATTGGCATTTTTTGATCGTGCCGCTCTGGATTCTGAACGGCCTCTGCTATGTGGGCTTGCTGTTTGCTACCGGACAATGGCGGCGCCTCATTCCAACGAGCTGGTCTATTTTCCCCGAGGCGTGGAACAGCCTCCTGACGTTCGCGAGCCTCACTGTGCCGCCGGAATCTTCATTTCATCCGTATGATCCCCTCCAGCAGCTCGTGTACACCGCCGTCGTCTTTCTTCTCGGTCCGCTGATGATCGCCACGGGCCTGTCACAATCACCCGCGTTGATTGCCAGATATCCATGGTATCCACGCATATTCGGAGGACGGCAGGGCGCGCGAAGTCTCCATTTTATCGGTTTGATGCTCATGATATTCTATGTGCTCTCGCATCTCACCATGGTCATCCTCGTCCACTTCCCACGCGACGTGGAGACAATGTTTTCCATGTTTGGCTCGCCGGGTCTGCTGTCTGTTGCGGCTTTCCTCTCGGCGTCCTTGGCGCTGCTCGCCGTCATCGGATTTCACATTGCGGCGACCTTGTACACGCGCCGACACCCACGCAGCTTCCAAGAGCATGCCGCGAAGATCGTCGAGCCGCTCATGCGCTTCTTCTTCGGCAAGCTGACGTCTCGTCAGCATTTTGACCGACAGGATGTGACAGCCATGCACCATGTCAACGGCTATCCTCCCGAGAACGGCGACTATCGGCGGATGGCCGAAACCGGATTTCACGATTGGCGCTTGCGCATCGGTGGACTCGTCGAACGGCCGCTGGAACTCTCATTGAATGATCTCCAGCAGATGCCCAAGCATGAACAAACGGTCAGGCACAACTGCATTCAAGGCTGGACCGGCATCGCCACCTGGGCCGGCGTCGAGGTCCGCGAGGTCTTGCAGCGCTGTCATCCGAAGCCGGGAGCCAAGTGGATCGTGTTTCATGCGTTCGTCCAGGAAGAATATGCGCCCGACCACTACTATGAAGCCTTCACGCTGGAGGAGGTGAAAGGTCCGCAGACTATCCTGGCTTATGAGATGAACGGACGTCCGTTACCCTTTGAACACGGCGCGCCTTGTCGTCTGAGGTTGGAGACGAAGGTCGGATACAAAATGGTGAAGTATCTGACGCACATCGACCTGGTGGCCTCATTGGACCAGGTTGGATTCGGCTATGGTGGATACCGCGAGGACCATCAGTTCTACGGGAAGGTGGGATCGATCTGATGGCTACGTCGTTCTTCCACGAAGAAACGATTCCCACCGACGACGACACCGTCATGGAGCTGGTGCGCTATTACTATGACGACATCTCGGCGGTGGTGTTGACGCGCTCGTTTCATCTTTTTCCCGCGACAGCAGAAAGAGAATTCCTCGATAATGGCCACATCCCGTTCGCCGACCTTCGCGCGGACCTCAAGGTCCTGTTGATCCGGTTTCTTTACCATCGCAATGACAAAGATGAGGTTTCGTCATGAAAATCTTCCTTCTCGCCTTGATCGGCATTCCGATTCTCTGGCTGCTGGGCTTGCTCGCTTATATGCTCTCTTGGATTGATTTCGACAAAGATCGGACATACGTTACTAAATGACCGCAACAGCCGCATGAAATCCATTTCGCTAAAAGACGGTGTTTAAAAGCGAATCGACGAGGGACTTAGTGGACACTACCCAGGCAAGGCTTGATACCAACCGTTCGCCTGAAGGAGGGTGATCTTACTATCCAAAAGCCAGCTGAGCTGATCACTCGTAAGCAAAGTTTGTTTAAAACCATCGGCGAGAATTTTCCCCTCTTTCAGAAAAATAACTCGATCGACCTCGGGAGGAATTTCATGCAAATGGTGCGTCACGAGCAGAACGGTCTTTCCTTTCATTTGAGCACGCAGCAGATCGAGATATTGAAAGCAGGCCTTGAGGTCGAGGCCGCTCGTCGGTTCATCCAGCACCAGCACCGGCGGGTCATGCACCAGCGCCCGGCCCAATAGAAACCGTCGCTGCTCTCCGGTAGACAGATGACCGAAGCGTCGGCCGGACAGAGCCACAATTCCCAATTCCTGCATCACCTCATACGCCTTGGTCATCTGAGTCTTGCTGAATTCCTGGTATTCGTAGGTATCGTTGCTCGCATAGAACCCGGAGAGGATCACATTGAGCCCCTCGGCACAGATCAAATAGTCTCGATGAAGATCGTGAGACACGATGCCGATTCGCTTCCGTACATCCCAGACGTTCCAGCGCTCTTCGCCGAAAAGCACCATCCTCGTTTCGTCCTTCGGCATTGCGTGTACTTCACTTGACAACAATTTGAGAAGTGTCGATTTTCCCGCTCCATTAGGACCAAGAATGGCGGCATGTTCTCCCGCTCGCAAGGCAAAGGAGAAATCCGAGAAGACGCAGGTATCGCCTCGATAGACCGTGGCATGCTCGATATCGAGGATTGGAGGAGAGTCGGCTGAATTGCTGCTCCCTTTGAACGGATCGTGAACCGGGCCGTCGACAGATCGACCCGTGCGGCGAGCCTGTTCAAGACCGGCCCGAGCCAACGCATCCGCCCGTTCATTCTCGGGGTGTCCGTTGTGGCCTCTGACCCAGTGCCATTCGAGTGTGTGTTTACCAGCCAGGGCATCGAGTCGCCGCCACAAGTCTTCATTCTTCACCGAATCTTTTCCGGCCGTTTTCCACCCACGCTGCTTCCAACTGTGAATCCATTCGCTAATGCCCTTCTGGACATATTGCGAATCAGTGTAAACTCGCGCCTCCACTGGCTGCGCGAGTGACTGCAACGCCTCAATGACCGCGAGCAGCTCCATCCGATTGTTCGTCGTCGCCGGCTCTCCGCCACAGAGTTCTGTTTCCTTGTCATTGATTCGCAGCAAGACCCCCCAGCCTCCGGGCCCAGGGTTTCCGCTGCAGGCGCCGTCTGTATAGATCTCAATCATATGATTCTTCTTGTGATCAGCCGTTCGCGTCGAGATTGTACTACGTTTCATTCCAACTATAGCCATCAAATTGTTGTTGTCTTAGACCCAGGCTTGAACGCATTCATCGGGCAGTCGTCCGATCTTGCATATCTCGACAGCTTGACTAGTAGCTACTTGCATATTATGATGTGGCTACTTTCATATAGGGTGATTCAATGATTCATGTGGGTGTCAAAGATTTGAAAAACCACTTGAGCCGATATCTCAAGAAAGCTCATGCTGGAGAGACTATTCGTGTCACTGATCGAGGCGAGGTTATTGCGGTCGTTATCGGCATTGCACCCCAAACATCTCCGCTTCTCAAAACGTTGCATCACCTCATCGATGGTGAGCGCTATCACTGGAACGGACGGAAACCAAAAGGTATGTCTCAAAGGCCGCCGCTCACACTTGGTCCGACATTGGCCGATCTCATCGCCGAAGACCGACGATGATGTTGTACTGCGATACCAGTGCACTGGTTAAGCTATATGTGGAAGAGGCTCATTCCGATGCTGTAGCGAAGGCGATTGCCAACGTCGACGCCATCGCCACCTCACTGTTGGCCTATCCTGAAACCCGTGCTACGCTGGCCCGAGCCCAACGAGACCGGCGGCTGCGCCCCTCCGACTTCCGAAGGGTCATTGCCCAGTTTCAGCAAGATTGGTCCTCGTTTGTGGTCATCGATACCCATCACTCTCTCATGCTCCACGCCGGAGAACTTGCGGATCACCATGCCCTTCGCGGAGCCGATGCGATCCATCTCGCTTCAGCCATCCAATTGGCGCACGACCTTAAGTCCTCCCCGAAGCCGATGACCTTTCTCGCCTTTGATGTCCCACTTACACGAGCCGCAGCGCGTGAGCATCTTCCGCTTCACATTCTCAGCCAGAAAGCATAGCAGAGGCCTCCAAAGCATCATTTCAGATCTCGTTCCCATCGAGTTCTCACAGATTGAACCGACCTATCTTTCATAGAGCAGCTTGCCTTCGGCCAGCACAGTGGAGATAAAGGCATTAGACCTCTTGCATAACCTCATTTTCAGGATTCCCTCGCCGTCCCAACTGTGATTCCATACCTCGCCAGTCAAGGGAGGACCGTCATGGAGATGCAGGGAGGGGAAGGAATGCCGGAGG
>Ga0134128_10001358_pt1 | contig 31641 bp, 47 predicted proteins | sample KB31754_FD_96462 | JGI IMG/M metagenome (GOLD analysis project Ga0134128, IMG submission 96462) | Terrestrial soil microbial communities with excess Nitrogen fertilizer from Kellogg Biological Station, Michigan, USA - KB3-175-4 | ecosystem: Environmental > Terrestrial > Soil > Unclassified ... | reverse complement strand
AGCCACATCAACGTAGCGGTTGAATTGGACAACACCGGGAACCAGCGCTGCTACGTTGCTGGCACCGGCACACTGGTGAAAGAAAAGGCCAATTACACCGCAGCCCAGATCACCGCCGGCATATCGCTGGTACGGTCCGACTTTATTACGTGCGGGACCACCACCGGGCAAAGCCGATGGACGTTCACATTTAGCGATTCATCGAACCTGTCTGGGACGCACGTATGTAAGCTACAGATCACCGGCGCGACCAACCTTGACAATGCAGCCTGTTTAAACGCCAGTGCTACGCCGGTAACTGCCCAGCCAACGGCAAGCCTTTTTGCGCTGCTGGACGGCTCCAACGCTGGCTTTACCGGAAACGTCACCCACAACGGGCATGATGATACAGGGATAGGAACATTAGGAGCAGTAACAGGAACAATCTCAGGAAATGCAACAGTAGGCGGAACGCTGGGAGTGACTGGCGCAAGCACGCTGAGCGGCGGCGGGGTTCTCTCCGGCACATTCACCGGCAGCCCTACGTTTAGCGGCAATCCTCTTTTCACCGGCACAACCATTGCGGGGCCAGACCTGCCTACAACAGTGGATAATGCTCTGACTCCATTTCATACGCAGTTCAGCGCTTACCGTTCGACTACCGAATCGGGCCAGCCAGATCATTATCCCGGCGCTCTGATCGTGAATTACCAACCTTCAGGCGGAACTAATTCGGGCGGTAAAGGCAAGCCGCTTGGGCTTCAGGTTGAAGGCTACTTCAACGCGACTGGAGAGCACGGCAACATCTACTCCGAGAGCTATTCGACGGGTTCAGGGGATAACGTAGCGATTGAGACGTTCGCGTACAGCTCTGGGATGTGCTCGGATGCTGGCGGCGAATGTACAGAGGGCGGTAGATTCCAAGCTGACAACACCGCGAATACAGTGTTCACCGCGACTGTCAACACGGTCACAGACAACGGGGCCACGGACACGATCACCTATACCAGTCCGACAAATGAATTGACCGGCCGCGGACTGGATAGACTTGCGATCCGGACAGACGGCGGGACGTACACGACTGGCACCATCTCTTCATTCTCCGGCACTGGAACAATTACAGTCACAGGTTCTGGAACCGGATGGACTGCTCTGACGACTGGATCGCATTCTGACCTGTGCTTTTCTGTGAATGCAGATACGTCGGGTGGGATAAAGTTTGTTGTTCCGGTTACCAGCGTGACAGATGACACGCACCTAGTTCTCACGTATGCCGTGAACGCGGTGAATCAGAGCTGGCCATCAAATCAAACCGGAGCGTACACGATTTACAAGTGCAGCATCGTGTCCGATGTTTCCACCTTCGGGCAGATCACTGTGAATGAGGGCTATACCGGATGGGCGAACGGACAAACCATCGAGATGCCAGTCGGGTATTCGCAGCACATGGAGGGTGTTCGCTCGCTGATTAATCCAGGTGTGCCTTGGGGCGGTTCGTTCCCAGCGGCTATTTTTCACGGTGTCAACCTCGGTCTACGCGCACCTTGGGGGATGTGGTTTGACAGCAGCTTCAAACTCTCGGAAGGTGTTGTCTTTCAGAACACATGGGCGGCTGATCCATCCGGCGCCAATTCTACCGGCAACGGTTTTTCATTTAGCCACAATCCGGGGAATATAGTTTCTTCTCTTGATAACAGCACTGCGACCTGCATTTTTAACAATCTGAACACCGGCGATTGCCTGCATTACACGCCGGGGACGAGGCTCTACGGGATTGGAACTACTGGCGCGGGCGACAAGTTCACGGTTGATCCTGCGACCGGTAACGCGGTTTCATCCGGCAAGATCACCACAGGGCCAACAGGGCTTGTAGTCAATGGCGATACAGCCATGACCGCAGCGCCGCGCATGATATGGACGGTGTACAACCCGAACAACCCCAACACCACTACCGACCTTGGCCACATGACACCGGACAAGGCGATAACCATCACGCGCATTTCGGCCAGGATGTTCAACGCCACACTGAGCGGCTGCAGTCCGTTCCCAACAGTCACGGTCTCTGACGGCACGAACACCTGTACGATGACGTGGAGTACCACGGCTTTTGTCGATGTCGTGCCGACCGGAACGTGCAGCTTCGCCGGCGGAACTTCGTTGACGGTTTCAGCGAACGCGGGAACAGGATGCACCGGAACGCCATCGAACGCGGACCAGTTCATTCAGTACAAGATGCAGTAAATAGTCTCCTGTACTCTTCGACAATGTTTTTGCTGGTCCACTCTTGGGTGTAGCGATGGGCGTTGATTGCGGCTTCTGAATATTCATCCTGAGGCATGGCAATGCAACGGGAGATAACGGTTCGCCACATCTCAGGCCATTGTAGTGGCATAGTCCAGCCGCATTCCTTTTCCATTAAATCTGCCCAAGGGGTTTGATTGGAGATGAGAGGCGGGCATCCAGCGGCAAGGGCTTCAAAGATCACATGGCCAAAGTTTTCAGAGAGTGTAGGGAATAGAAAGAAATGCCCGCGCTGAAATGTCGGTATCACGCGGTCCCAATTCAAGAGACCACGGTAAACGGCAGGTATTTTGTAGCGAAGGATGGTTCTCTGACATTCTGCCCAATACGCGGCATCTTCGACCGGGCCGTAGATTTCGAGACTCGCTCCGGGCTGCTCATTCATGAGAGCCAAAGCATAAAGCAGGTTCTTCTTTGGTGATATGCGCGAGATGAAAACAAAGCGGGCTGAGCCCGATTCCTTCTTCGCAGGCGTGCAGGTTTCAGGCGGTATGCAAGGTGTATCGCGGGCGACAATGACTTTCACAGGGTCCAGCTTTCTTTGCTCAGAGGATGACGGATGCACAGCCATGCTCTGCCGCAAATGGCAATGCAGATGACAATAACCATTCCAAGGGAGGCAAGAGATTGGGGGAGCTCGAAATTACCGAGCCATGATCTGAGCTTTTTCACGCTTCAATTCTCTGCGGGTAATCCAGTTGTATAGCGGCCAAAGGATGAGGGCGGCGGTTAATTCCGCGATGAACTCAAAGGGCAATTCCCACCAGCTACGTCCTTGGTGCAATGCCCACATACCAGCATAAGGCAAGCGTCTCACGGTTGCTGCCATCCTAACCCGCGTGTCTCTCTCTTGGAAAGCCGGAACACAAGGCGAATGTCTCAGGCGGCCCCGTCCTTGCCGCCATCCTGCCAGAACTTTTCATCAGCCCACTCAGCCCGGCCCACCTTCTCGCCCACCATACGCAGCCGCTTAGCGCGGAGGAGTCTATCCAGTGATTTGCCTATCTGCGCAGCCCCTTGACGCTTCCCGCGGACAGCCCCACCAGCCACCAGCGCTGATTCTATTTCCGTCTTTGTTGCTGCTGTCCCGCGGTGGTCAAGGAATTTGTAGATGGATGTCTTGATCTTCTCTCCGGCGTAGGAGCCACCGCGGGCAATCGACAGTTGCCGCGTGAGCCTTTCTAGATACGCCTGAGTACGCGCAATCTCGCTTTCAAGGTATTGCACATGCCTTGCCTCAGAGTCGCTTACAGGTTGGTCAAAATCTCCCACCAGGAGCGCTTCTTTACTCTTACTCATGCCTGCCCTTTCAATGGGACTTCCCCGATTCTAGCCAGCATCGCATCAGCATCTACGACGAGCGAACGGATGTGATCGTAGTCAATCGCCGCCGGCTCACGATTGGGCGCCGGAACCTGCTGCGCCGGTGCGCGTCGAACTACTTTCGCAGAGCGAGCAGTCTTCTTGGGCGGCATGACGGATTGCAGCCCGCGAGTACAAGACTCGCTCAGAATACGCCGGAGATTCGTAAGCGCACGGTCGATGCGGCGCGAAATAGCGCTGCTGTCTTTCCCGACCGCCCGCGCGATGTCGGCCTGGCTCATGCCACGGAAGTAAGCCATGTGCACCATGTCGCGCTCAAGCTCGGGCAATTTAAAAAGGTCTTTCCGCGTCACCCTGCGGCGCGGTTCCTGGGCCGCGATAAGCAGTTCATCCGCGAGCGGAGCGGAGTCTTGAATATCCAGTGCGTGGCCGCCGTTCTCGGGAACCTCGCCAATGACATCAGCCTTAGCGATGTAGTCGCGCCTGCGCTTTCTGATGATGTCGATTGCCTTCTGGCGCGCTACCGACCATAGCCAGCCCTCGACCGAGCCACTGCCGGAAAAATACGATCTCTTCAGATACGCCTGTAGCAGCCCCTCCTGCACTGCGTCTTCTGCGAGCCCGGCGTCATGCGGGAACAGCCTGAACATTCGTCTTGTGAGTGTCGCTCGATGGCGCTTCACAATTTCATCGAAGGCGAGCGTATCTGATTCGCCAACGGCCAGCGCCATCAGAGTATTGTCGTCAAGCTGTGAGTGGTTGATGCTGCAATGCTGCTGCGCGGTGTCGTTCACGTTGATCTTCTGAACCTCCCTGATTGGTTCGTGTGCTCCGGGTGGCTTTAGCCGAGCCGTCCAGAAGCAAGGCCGCAAGTGTCTCACATGTGAGAGGCTGAAATCAATGGAAAAATACACTTAATCGGCCTTCCCATCTAACCGATTAGATGGTAGTATCCCAACCATGAAACGGTTAACGCGCGAAGAAAAGGAAGCCATGCGCAAATTGGGAAGCCGCGGGGGGAAGCGCTCCCTTGAAACCATGACGCCTGAGCAACGCAGCGAACGAGCCCGGAATGCTGTGCAGGCGAGAGAAAAACGCAGACAAGAAAACGGCCGGCGTGGACGCGGCTAACGTCCAATCGCCAGCCTGGGCAAAAGGCATCGCGCATCAGGGGCGCGCTGCTGTGCCTTGTGTGCCAGTCTAATTCACTTTCCCTGTTGAAAATAAGGAGAAGACCTTGAAGCAGTCAGATGCTACCCTCGTTTCTGAGGTTCACCATGAAACTGATGCGAGTCACTGTAGCGGTAACCATGCTCGTTCTGGGAGTGGTTTCGGTTCGTTCCGGCATCTTCAGCACGAAGCCGGAGAAGCGAATCACCCCGATACGGGCGGACGGCAAGCCAATCCCGCAATGTTTGCCGGGAGATCCCCATTGCCTGCCGGGGATGCTGCCTTAATCAAACGCCAGGGGGAGCAATGACAGAATCATTCTCCCTCTGGTCTTACGGCCTCTGGCTGGCCAACGCGGTTTTAGAGCTGGTCATTTTGCGGGCGTGGTTTGACCGGCGCTCACTGCCTCACCTTACACTCCTGCCAACCTTTGTTGGTTTCCTCCTGTTCTCAGATATTGGCTGCTACGCAATCCGGGTCACCGGCGCGTTCGGCCCTTACGGGTACGCCTACGGATACTGGTGGTCGCAGGTGATGGAATCTCTGCTGCGGTCCCTGCTGGCAATCCAGATTCTTTCTCACGTCCTGCCGACGCACAAACACAAAGTAACGCTCTGGAGTTGCTACGCTGCATTTTGGATTGTCGCAGTGTTCGCTCTCGGGCTTCCAACGGATGTGACGCGGGTATTCATTCGCATGATCGTGGTGGCCGACATCATTGGAGGGCTGCTGATCGGCGCAGCCATTCTGATTCCCTCTATCCACTGGCCCACCGGCTACACCACCGCAGGATTCGGCTTGTTCCTGTCATTTGCTTCCGACATCGGCCTGTACCTACTGAGGTTCAACACCGGGACGAAATACACAACTGAGTTGCGGGTGTTTCTGCCGCTCGCGTCCATTCTGGCGCTGCTGATGTTTTTCAGCGCGACAATGGCCGGGCAGAGACAGGAAGGAGAGTTGAGCAGGGGACACGCAGCGGCCATCTGAAAAGGTGAAATCTCTCCAGATGGCCTGAGCATCGCCGAAGAAGGAACAACGGGTGTTCGACTTCGGCTCAGCCTGAAAACAATCATAGCCAGCGATGGCGCTGGTTTGCTTCAGAAAGCGAAAGGCGGGTTCAGAAAGTGTCAATACTCTGGTCGGAGGATCAAATACAAAAGCGCGCGAAGAAGTTTGACGTGTTCCTGAGCGATCTGCGCGAGGGTAAGCAAAGCACGGCGGGGAAAGTTGCGCGAGCGGTCATTGTCCTCACGCTCGGGCTGCTGTCTGGAATAGCGGTCTACATGGAAAAACAGGTTCTCGGATACGCACTGCTGGGCGCCGCTCTTCTGGTGGCGTTCGGCGCGTTCACACTGAAAAACGGGAACCACAACGGCGCGCCGGCCAACGGCCACGCCGGGAGCGGGCACAGATGAGCGGAGAAACCAAAAAGCCAACAGTGGAGGAGTTAGCGCAACAGCTTGAGAATCTGCTGAGCGGGCTGCGCATCTCCATTTCCTCATTCTCCCTCTACTTCAAAATGGGGAAGGATGCCGATACGATGCCAGGGCGGATCCACTTCCAGACCGGCGCTCTTGAGATGCTGGATGATGTGAATAGGTACCTCCCGGCAATGGCTGACACGGAAAAGCTGCTGCGGTTCGGCTTGCTCAAGAGCCAGGAGCACTTAACGCAGAGGGCCACGGAAGAAAACGGCAAGAAAGGATCGTGAGAGATGGCAGAAGCAAAGGCGCGTCTCACCCAGGGCGACATCGACCATTACAATTCCCTGCCGCGTGCGGAAAAGCTGAAGGCATGGGACTCATACACGCGGCTGGTTGCGGCGGCCGAACTGGAGCCGATAGAAGGAATACTGATCATGCCGGAGGAGGTAGGAGATTGAGCAAAAGGAAAGATAGCAACGCTGTGGATATCACGCCGGAAGAGATGGCCAAGCTGGATGAGATGAAAGCCGACGGCGTGCGCCTCGCGGAGTTGATGAATGCACCGAAAACTAAAGAGAGCGTGGCCGAGATGCGCAAACTGCTGGCCAAGGCCAAGGTGGACGCAAAGAGCATGAAGCGGTTCGAGACTTTCCCGCCACGCAAGAGAAAACCTACAAAATAGAGAGGATAACCACATGGCAAAGTCCGTAAACAAAGTAATTCTGATCGGCAACGTTGGGCGCGGTCCGGAAGTGAAATTCACCCCATCCGGAACCCCTGTTGCCAAGTTCTCGTTGGCAACGTCTGAGCGGTCGAAAGACAAATCCGGCGAGTGGGAGGACCGTACCGAGTGGCACAACATAGTGGCCTGGCAGCGGCTCGCTGAAGTGGTGGGCGAGTACGTCAAAAAAGGCAGCAAGGTTTACATCGAAGGCAGGTTGCAGACCTCCTCATGGGACGACAAGCAGAGTGGAGAGAAAAAGTACCGCACTGAAGTTGTGGCCGGCGAGATGCTCTTGCTGGATGGACGCGGGGAATCGCGCAGCCAGGACGAACCGCAGCAGCACCGGCAAGCGGTCGCGGTCCCTGATGCCGGCTCAGAAATCACAGACGACGATATACCGTTCTGAGTGGGCGAAAAATTCGCGTCCAGCAGTCACGCAAACTATTGATTTTTCCTGCGCTTATCTTACGATGGTACCAACAGCGAAGGCGGCGCAGGAGCAGGCTTTAAGAATGCGGCAACTGGACAATCGACACCATGACGACAGGCCCACGCGGTGAGGCTGAAATTTTCCGGAGCCTTGGCAGAATAGAGGCTTCGCAACAGGCAATCGGTGACACGCTCGCGGCGATTCACAAAGCCGTATATGGCAACGGGCAACCTGGCATCCTGCAGCGGCTGGATGATCACGGCATCAGGTTGGCCACACTTGAAGCACTGCGGACCGGCGGCGGGAACGAAATCACATGGAAACGCCTTAGCCGCATCGCCCTGCTCTACGGCGGTATTCTGGCCCTGACCGTCAAACTGCTGATATTCGCGATCACCCACCATTGGCCAGCCATCCCATGAAAGATTAAAGCCGCCTCAGGCATCCGGCCGGAACTGCAACGAATTGCGCGGGGCATCGTTCTACTCGCCATGCCGGAAAATACAGAACCCCTTCAGCCGTTCCGCGCGCATGATTGGATTACAGCAGATGGCCGCGGTAGACAGATTGCCCACTATCACCCACGCCAGCATGGCGATCAAAGGCAGCACGTTCCGCCACCATTGCGCGTAAGCCAGCCAGCGCCACCGCCAAAACCAAAGCCTGAGCCGACGCCAAAGCCAGTACAGCGCGCCGCACTCACTTTTGCAGATCGTATTGCCGCACTGATGCGCGCCGGTCTGAGCTATTCCCAAGCCGTCGAGCAGTTGGAGAGTCAGGAGGTGGCGAGTTGACCGAGCGCGGCGAGGAGCCCGTCAGCTTCTGGAAAGTCGTGCGCCTCTTCATCACGCTCCTGCTCATTGCAGCCGATGTGCTCCTGTTCAGCATCGCCCTGGGCGCGGATGATCCAAACGGGCCACCACCGGCGGAGTTTTGCCGACACCTGAGCGCTTCAATACCCTGCCCGTTCGGAACGCCTCAGGAGAAGCCAGCGGCACAGGTCAAAAATTAACCCATTTCACATTTTCAGCGCGGGGCAGCAACAAATCGCCGTTCCCGCGTTCTAATCGTCAGGCTGTAAATACGGTGGTCCTGAACTGAACGGCCCGGTGTTTCCCAAGCGCGGAGGATACCGGGCCTTTCTTGCGCTTGGGCTGCGCCAATTGGCGTAGCTGCCTTCTGCACATAGATCAATTGATCTATCTTGTGGCCCCAAATCGCCCTCAGGAGCGTTCCGGCGTCCCAGAGTACCAGCGCAGCCCCAAGCGGCGCAGGACGGCCCTACAGCACGCGAAGGCATAGGCAAAGAATAAGCGGCCTGAATCTTTCGCGGCACATTCCCGAGCGAACGAACCCCAAAACTTGCCGGAATTTCCCTTCACAACTCTGCAATTTCGCCGTACCCTATGCGTGATGGCCACCGAAAACGATAAAAACACGGTTCAAACCGCGCAAAACTCAGCAATTCCGGCGCATGAGATCACCGTTTTTAATCCCTACGAACCGGAGAAATCAAGAACCTTCATGGGCGGCTTTGAGGATGGCATCAGAGAGTCGCGAGCGCTCTCCAATGTTGGCCCGGGTGAGCCAGAGCCGACCTTTGAGCAGTTCCGGGAGGCGCTCAAAAACGGGGTTCCGATTCCCAAGAGGCAATGACCGCCATGAAACAGAACGGAACGCGACGACTTACGAAACAGCAACTTCAAGCGGCTCAGTATGTTGCGGAAGACTCCCTGAAAGACGAGCAGATTGCAGAGAAGCTGAACATCGGGCGCACCACTCTGCACCGCTGGAAACTGCTTCCCGAGTTTGAATCTCGCGTCCAACACATCCGGGACGTGTACGCCGACCGTGCGCTAAATCATGGGCTCGCGAAGAAGGAAAAACGCCTGGCTGATCTTGACGAAGTGTACGGCAAGATTCAGACCGTCATCGCGGAACGAGCCAACAGCCCCGACCTGGCCAACATCCCCGGCGGCAAGACCGGTATCGTGGCAAAGACCCTGAAGGGCATCGGCAAAGGCGAAGATTACCAAGTCGTTGAAGTGTACGAGGTAGACACCCCACTGATTAAGGAAATTCGCGCTATCCACCAGCAGTACGCGGAAGAGCTTGGGCAGCGGGTGGAAAAGCACGATGTGGCCGTGACCGCCAAAGAGGGCGTAGACGAGCAAATCGCTCAACTCCTGAACCTGGGCGCGCGCCGGTCCGCCATGAAGAAGCAGAGGGTGATGTAACCGGATGGGCCTGTCTCAGCTACTCCCCGAAGCAATGCGGCAGGAGTGGACGCCGGAGGAGATAGAGGCCAGCATCCAGCACCTGACCGAAGGCGAGAAAGACCGCCTGCGCGGACTGCTGACCAAAAAGTATTGGGATGGCATAGACGCGAAGTGCTCCAAGCGTGTTGTCTCGCATGCCGAAGGGTTTATGTATTTCCTTCGGAACCATACCAAGACTGAGAACTACCACGCCGAACGCCAGGGCGTGCAGCCCCGCGAACCGTTCCCATATCGCCCGTACTCACCCGCAGAACTGGCCGGCTATGACATTCCACCGGAACGCATGGATTGGGATTATCTCGACTGGACCATGTGGAAGATGCTGGACAGTTACGAGAAGGGCTATAACGTGTATCTACCCAAAAGCCGGGAGTTGATCACGTCATGGCTCACCGTCGCGTACATCTTTTGCCAGTGCCAGTTCTACCCGGCCATTGAAGCCGTAGGACAGTCAGAGAGTGACCGCAAGGCGCAGGGACTGGTGAAGTATGCCAATATCCTGTACGACAACCAGGACGACGAACTGAAAGCGCGGCACCCGCTCAAAAGAGGCAGCGGCGGCCAGCTACATAAAATTGAGTGGGCGAACGGATCCAGTTTCACTGCTCTGCCTCAGGGCGAACGGCAGACCGCCAGTTCTCACCCGACAATCTTCTTCAATGACGAATCCGCGCACCAAGCCGGATGGAAGTCCACCATCAACGTAGTCAAGCCGGTGGCGAAGCAGATTCTATGTGTCAGTTCCGCGGCTTACTCGGAGTTTGGCTTCCACTGTGAACCAACCTTCGATGGAGGGTTAGGCCTGTGATTCACAAAGAAGAGCGACCGTTCCCAGGCATCACCACATGGAAGACTCCTTACGGGTTCGACGTGTGGCGCCTGCACTATGCGGCCGACCCGACCAAGGGCGGAGGGCAGAAGACGTTCGTCCCTGAGTTGAACATGAGCCTGTCACCGTGGGCCCTGGGAGAATACAACGGGATGACGGATAAAGCGCTGTACCGGCAGGAATATGAAATTGATTTTGAAGCCACCCAGGGCGCACGACTGTTTTACATGGTGCCCGAGGCAACACTGGTGCGCAGCAAGGATGTTGGCCCAATTCCGCACGACTGGACGCGCTGGTACGGGTTAGACCCGCACCCCCGTGTGCCTCACTCGCATCTGTGGTGCGCCGTGGACCCGTATGGAGACCGGTGGTACTACAGGGAACTGTGGCCGTCGAAAATCTGCGGCATAAAAGGGAACCTGCCAGAAGAGGACAACAGGTACACCATCAAAGAACACCTTGAATCTGTGCACTGGCTGGAATCAGCCGAGAACCCGGACAACAAAGGGAAGGCGGAGCGCATTTACAGGCGCGTGATCGATTACGCTGCGCGGGCCTTCGGCCAGGGAACCAGTGATGACAAGGAACCCACCGAGAACTTCCAGCAGCGCTTTGAGAAGATTTCCCGCGAAGTAGGGAGGAAAGCAAAAGACGGCTGGCGCATGAACTTCGTGGATTGCAAAAAAGACATGGACGCCGGTATCGCTCTGGTAAATGAAGGGCTGAAGCCGTTCAAGGTGGAAATTAATGGCCAGTGGGTTCCACGATCGCGCATACACGTGGTAGAGGACGCCTGCCCCGAGCTGGTGTTACAGTTACGCGAGAACCGATACCCGAAGCTGACAGCGATCCAGGCCGACAAGCAGGACCCGATTTCAGACCCGCTACAGAAGCGCCGGCACGGAACCGACCTTGTACGCTATATCGAGATGGATAAGCCCAGGTACATCAGAACCGGAACGCTGCAGGACACATGGGAACCCGTAGAGAGCGGAGTGAATTATTGAGCCATGGAATTTGAAGTGACATTCTCCGCCACCTGGCGCGACCGTTCCGGAGTGGAGTGGTCAACAGGTAAACAGACGCGCACCGTGCAGGCAAAGACTCCAGCAGAAGCCGTTTCAATGGTTCGCTCTGAGTGGCCCGAAGGAGCGCAGGGAACCTGCAAGGCAGAATCAACGCATTGCACCCTGTTGGACCGTGTACGCTACAACGTCGCCACCGGGAGAGCCCCAAGCATCATGGACGACAGTCTCGCTGATGCCATGTTCGCAAAATGCGAGCACGACGAGGCCGGTCCGGTGTGATCGTAGACAACTCAGTTCGCCTTGTTCTCTCCGTGGTGCAGGACCTTCCAGCAGACAGAGCCATTCGCCTGCTGCATCGCGCAGAAGAATTGCTCAATGCCTGTTGGCTGGAAGAAGAATTGCACCCCGAAGCCGCACGGCCCGAGCTGCTGAACCTCTGGGAAGATGAGTTTGAACATAATCCCACCCTGGCGCACCTGCTGAACGAAATCCTCGAGACTGAGCCACACACCGGCGCCGCCGTAGCCATCACGCGGGTAGCGATCGCGGAGCGGCTGAAGGACTGGAAAGCCGTCACTCACAGGCAGTAAAAAGCCCACCCGAAGGCGGGCTGAGTGTGCAACAAACACATGTCAGCTACACAGCGCCATTTTAGAGGGGTTTTCTGCACATCTGGCCCGGCAGGTAGCCTGAGGGATTCCGGTTTCCCGTTCAATTTCGCGCCAGGACCGGCCCGCAGTTCTGAGCGTGCGGATTGCTGCGACGTCAATATCATCGCGCCGTGGGTGCCCCAGGCGCTTGCCCTTGGCTTGAGCATTCCTGAGGCCGGCCCGGACGCGCTCTCGCGTGATCTCGCGCTCAAACTCTGCAAAGGCCCCGATCATCTGGAACATCAGCCGGCCTGAAGGCGTGGACAAGTCCAGATTGTCGCGCAGGCTGATGAATGACACCTGTGAACCAGCTAAAACCTCCAGCGAGTTGATGAGCATGCGCAGCGAACGCGAGAACCTGTCCAGCTTCCACACCATCACAGCGTCAAACTTGCGCGCCTGCGCATCCGCCATCATGCGGTTAAGGGCTGGCCGGGAATCCTTCGCGCCGCTCACGCCGTGGTCAACGTACTCATGAAACACGGTGAGGCCGTGGTCCTGAGCATAGGCGCGCAGCTCCCGGAGTTGCAGTTGCGGATCCTGCCCCTTGTCCAGCGTGGACACGCGAGCATAGAGGGCTACAGATTTGATTGTGCTGCCGTTCGTGTGTGTCATTCGTTCCCTTCATCTTTCTGCGCAGGACGGCCGCCCTTGATGCCGTGCGGTGCTCCGAGTGAACCGCCGGCGGCTCTGGCTGCTTTTATGCGCGCATCTTCGCGGGCAATGTACTGACGTCCTTTGTCGGTGACGGAGATCAGGCCCAGGCGCAGGAGATTTCCTTTGCCGTGGGCCTCACGTCTGAGTAAACGTACTTCCGCGGGAGTGAGTGAGAGTCTAGGGTTCATTGAGTTTCCTTTGCATGGTGGCGATCCACTGCCGCTGCTGTTCATTTTTCAGGCGCTCATATCTATCCGCACACTCCCTGCCCTCTGATGCCGGTCTGTGAATCAGGCGCGTACCCTTCGGGAGTAAGACAATAAATTCATTTTCTCCACGACCTACTTCTGAACTGTGCATGCACGCGATAACATGCTCTGCGGCAACGGTGGCCGTAACCACTCCAGGATTCGGCAAACCCCAACCGGCAGCGCGATAAGCAAACCACCATGCAAGGTCAAGCTCGCTGGTCCATGACAAGCCGCGCTCTCTGCGTTGTGCTCCTCCTCCTGCAACTCCACGGTAAAGAGTGAATGGGCCAAGCCCCGGCAGAGGATCACCAGCAGCGAGGAATCGCTCTCTGTTGCCGATGTTGAAGAACCCAATCAGGTCGCGCTGAGTCCACCCGGCATTGTTTGCGCTCGTCCCAATGAAGGCGCGTAACGTAGCGCGCTCATATAGCCCGAGCTGTTTTAGAACCGCCATGTTGTGCAGAACCAAATCAAGGCCATGATGATTCCCGGCAGCGCAAAGGAATCCATCTGCATCCCCGGCCTGTAATGCTTGGGCTGCCTGATCGCGTAAAGCTTCGGGTATAGGATCGAGCCATAATTTACGCTCCATCGGCGCTTCTCCCTTCGATGGTGAGCAGGACGGTATTAACGTTCGTCCCTGATTCTTTGAATGTTCCGGGCGGCAGCGGCTCCCAGAAGTTGGCCAGCGGCTGCAAGGCTTCCTGCTGGCGTGGACCATTCGCGCAGATGGCCACGATGCGGCCACCTGGCTTTAGCAGTGTAATCGCATGGTTGATGTGTTCAACATCCTGAGCACCGGCAAAGGGCGGGTTCATCAGAATGCGGTCAAACCGTCCGGTAAACTCCTCCTTCGTTTCCAAGAAATCCATGGCCGCGGTCGGAAGGTTGGGGAATAGCTGCCCCAGCAATCGAGCAAGCCTTTCATCCTGCTCAATGGCTGTCATGGTCAGCCCCTCTGGATGATCCTGCAGGATGGCGCGCAGGATGTTTCCAGTGCCGGCGCTGGGCTCAAGCACCGTCATACCGGGCTCAAGTCCAGCCAGTTCCACCATGCGGGATGCGAGATCGGGAGGAGTAGGAAATAACTGCGGCGCGACGGCGATCTGGACACCTGCCTTAAGCTGCTGGCGAAGCTGGCGCGCTTTCTGCTCGGCTTCGCTAGTCTCGCGGTGTACCGTCTCGCGCTGTGTTGGTTCGCTCACTGGCTCCGGTTGGATCGGCTCCGGCGGTGTGTGTATCTTGGCATCAGTCAGGAACACGCAGTGCAGTCCCATCTTGCGCATTGCGGTCCTCACTCGATGCGAATTGCCTACCGTTCGAGTCCCTTTGTAATCGGTGCTGATGGCCGCATATTCCGCCTGAGTCATTTCAATTTGTGACAGGTGCATAGGTTCAGAGCGGTACGGGCTTTGCACGTCCAGACCTTCAGGCGCACGATAGTTGCAGAGCGGCAGTTGCTTGGGACGCGGTTTCGGATCCAGCAGATGTGTCGCGCCATCTTCCGCCAGCATTGCCCGTTCGTATTCCAGGCGGTTTGTGTAATGGTTTATCCAGCGATCAAGGCGGCCCATCACACGCGGCAGAGCGTTAAGCCGTTGCAGCTTCAGTTGCTCAACAGTAATTTTGCCGTCGTCCAGAGCTCCCCAGGCCGACCAATACCTTTCACCATCGACCAACCTGCACCCGCCGCGATCATGGAAGTTACAGAACGTCTTAGCCGCTTCCAATTCAATAGTCTCAGCGGTCCAGAAGTTGAGGGACGTTAACAGGTGATCCCGTTCGCGCTGGACCTTGCGCTGCTCGGCTTCCAGCGTCTTGATACGTCGGGCCCTAACCGTGGGACGCTCTTTATACTTCGCGTGCGCGATTGCTCCGGCGGCGCGTTGCTTCCAGTATTCGGCGGTTTCCCACATCTTCAGCGCTTTGCGCATCCCGTTCTCGATGCGCTCAGCATCCCGGCGTGCTCCTCGTTCGCTGTGATGGCCTACCAGAATTGGCTGGCCACCGGCGAACCGTTCCGAGATGGAATCAACGTGAGCATGGGCGCGCTCAGCATCCGCCGTGCGATTCTCTTTATACCCGCTGAACCGTTCGGCGCGTTGCTCCTGCCGTTCAGCCAGGCTGGTGTCCTCATCTCCAATCTCGCCGGCCAGTTCAATGAGCAAGTCCTCGCGCTCAGGTGTCCACATCGGCGCGACGAATAAATCCTGCTTTGGTGCCCACCTGAACCCGGCAGCTTTCACGCGGGCATAGGTTTCTGAGTCCAAGCGTGAAAGCGAATAAAGCCGGAGTTTGTTATCCTCCGGCGAGTAGGTAGCCGTCATACTGGCGAAGCTATGAGCGGCTGCGGCCTGTTCTACTGTGGCCATGTTCTTTTCTCTCCAATCGTGAATGAATTTTTCAAAGGTGGTCACTGGATGGTGACCCCAAAAAACTTGTTAACGGTTTTCTGTAGCTCAGCCGTGAGGGTGTCGAAGCGGTGATCATCGGCGGCGCGCAGTAGCGTCATGAATCGGGCCAGGTCATCGCGCAGGGAAGAGAGCATGGTGTCTATCCGCTCGGCATACTCTTCAGCCGCCAAGCCCGCCTCCTCGCGAAGTCGCATGATGTTCTTCAGCCCTTCGTTTAGGCCGGCCAGTGCCATCTTCATATGCCGCGTATGCTTGAGCGGCACAGTAGGCGCGCTCGGTTTCTTATCGTCGTTCATTCCTTCCCTGCTTTCTCCGGAAACAACCCGGTTTGTTCGGTCGGGCCATTGCCACCAAAGAGCGGAGATTCCTGCTCAATAGCGGCGGTCTTGCCGCTGATGCTGGCGGGCAGCGGCATGTTTAACAGCGTGGTCAGCTTGTAGGCTGTCTCCTGCGGATCGTCGGCAGGCAATATGCTGGCGATTTGTTTCAGGTCCTGGCGTTTCATGCTGTCCACCTTTCAGCGCAGAGCGCGCGGAACGTGTCACGGTTGAAAGTGTCGGGAGTGGATGCAAGCGGGCGGGCTGTAACTGGTCGCGGCGTGCATCCGTCGCGGTGGCCGTGCTGCTGGCTGCAAAGCACGAACGAACCATCGGGGTTTATTCCGGTGATTCGTCCGCAATTCAGAGACTCAAACCAAAGGCGCGTCATGCGTGCGCCTCATGCTGGCGTGGTACGTGTTTGAAGTGTGCGCGAGAGATTCCCATTCTTGAGAATGCTTTGGCTACCAGTCCCGAAGACACATGCAACGAATGCTTGCTGCGCATCCGGTCGATAATCTCGCGGTATGTAAGATCGGGCTTGCTCTTCAGTTCTTCCGTGAGCAGAGGCATAAAGCGCGGCAGTTTCGACGCGCCACGGTTGGGACGGCATCCGTTGACTGGCTGGCCGAGCTGCCGGAAGTAGCGAGTCATCGCGGTAGTTCCTACCTGAATGCCGTGCTCCTGCTTTAAAACGCGGATAGCTTCCGCCTGCCTGATAGCGGGATCGCTGGCCAGCAGTTGCTTGACGATCGGCAGAGCCCTAGAGCCTTTGTAGCGTGCTGAGTACTTATGGCCGAGTTGCAGCAGCCGCTGGCTTACGGCGTTATAGGCAAGATGGATACCATTGGTCTTGAGGAAAGCAATCGCATCACCTACCGTTAAATCTGGGTGCCTTTTCAAATGTTGGCGCAGCAGGCGGATACTGCCGTCACGCTCTCCGCAGTTGTAGCTTCCGCGTGAGCGATCACGCAGCGAGACGGGCAGCGGTAATTCTTCTCTCAGCCAGCTTTCGCCAGTCCCATAAACCACACTGAGCGAAGGCGTAGGATTATCGTCGCTGCAGAGATAGTCACCCGCATCCAGCGCGGAATCCGTCATTGACTCGCTGAAAGCAAAGAATTGCTCATGATAGCGGCACATCCCACTCGGGAGAGCCGGATAAGGGCAGGCGTTATCACCTGAGCACCTGCCCGGAAAGACTGGAGGAGGAGGAAGGAATACAGGCTGAAATACTTGGGTACTCATGCCGGCACCGCCTGGCGAGTTGTAAATTCGGCGTATAGGTTGCCGTAGCGCTTCCGCTCCCACATGGCCGCATCGAAGTAACTCCGCTCCAGCTCCGCGATTACTTCGGGGTTCTCAATGACAGCAGCGTCATAGAGTGGACGCGGGCAGATGCCTAGATGAACGGCAGAGAGTAACTGCGGCAGGCGCTCATGCTTGGCCCACAGCAGACGCTCTGCGCAGGCTTTTGAAGGCCGCAGCCCTTGACGCGCCTCAGGATGAAGAACCAGATGCGCATGGGAAGGCGTGGACGGTTCTAATCCCGTCCACGGCAGAGAGTATTGAGCGGCGCTCACAGTACACCGTCTTTCGTGAGCTGATCTATTGCGCAGATCATCGCCGTTCCGAAATCGAAAGGCTTAGCCGGGCGGTAAAATTCTGGCTCAGGATCTTCAATTACCAGTGTTCCGCCGTGCTCACGGTAGCAGGGTGCACAACGCGGCCCCGCTTCAGTCAGGTAAGTTGCAAAGGCCCCGCACTCAACAGCGTCACAGTTTGAAGGGTTTGAAGTTGCTGGAATTTCGTTCGTGCAGCGAGTGGTAGAATTTTCTGTAGCCATCTCGAAAGCCTCACTTTCGTTTTGGTCAGCCGTTCCGCGATGTTGCAAGCATCTCGGAGCGGCGCTTTAGTCTTGCAACCCCTTTATATAACAGTAGGGGTTAAACGAAGGATAAGTTTTGTTAAGTTTGCGCTAATTGCCGCATAAACATTGGCTAACATCTAACCGTGAGCGGTTCTCAGCCGCCCAACATGCGGGTTTTAACATCTGGCATCAGCGGGCAGGAAACATCTGTTTCCTGCACACTCTGAATATGCATTCGCTTGGGTGATTACCAAGGGGTTTGCTGCACAGATGCGCAGGAGAACGCGCAGTGCTACCATCTCATGACATGGGCGAACTGGTAAGAGCTGCTGCGAACGTTTGGAACCGAATCCGCTGGACTCTGATTATCCTGCTTGTGTCGGCCTTTGCTCTGGCTCTGATTCAGCAGCACTGCTGAGGCCCAGGTGCTACCATAGGCGCATGAACAGCCAGCAGACCGCCCAGGAACGCCGGCCAGAACCATCTCTGCCAATCACGCCGGAGAACTGCAAACACCCAGACGACCAGCGCGAGGAAATCTACAGATGCGACCGCCTGCGCGTGGTGGTCCACGTGTGTCGGGCTTGCGAGTTTCCAATTACGCGAAGGATTGCGGCCGATCCGGTGCCGCTGGACTGTTACCGCGTGGTGACTGACTAAGACGCTGCAGCCGATAACCGGGCCTTGCGCTTTTGGTACTTGTCCGCGTCCTTGCACTTCTCCGAGCAGTAAACACGGTCATGCGGCCCAGGCGCAAACCGCGCTCCGCATCCGTTACGCTCACACTTCCGCAACTCTTCACCATCAGATACCGCCGTCATCAGCCGCAGAAACATCGCATCCCGCACCGCGGCAGTAACAACGCCAGGAACAATCTGCCCGGCGCTTTCCACGGCAGAGAATCGAGTGTTACTGAGTCCACGCGCCACAACAAGAGCCAGATAGAACCGGGCCAGGTCGAAGACATTAATGGACCGTGTGAACTTCCCCACCAGCGGCGGCGCCATAATCTCGCAGAGGTGCAACGCGGTTTGCTCGTCCCGCTCTACAACCGCCTGCCACAACTCCAAAGCGGCTGCAAGCAAGCCCCTATCCTCCCAGAACACATCAAGGTCCATAGCAAACGGGATAGACTTCTCCGGTAGCCCCTTCCACCACTTAGCCACGTGACGCGGGAGAGCCGGTTTCCGCCTTAACGTAAGGTCTGACAGCGAGAACACGCCGGTTTTCTTGATGAACCCGCACGCTTCCGCCGGATCCTTCTTTAGCCTCATAAATTCGTCCAAGGCATCTGCGTGAATCTCGCGGAACAGGTTCATTGGCCCCACATGCGGCAGGAACACTGGCGCAGCAGCCGAGGCCAGGTTCCCGGTGCTAAGCAGGTAAGGCACCGATCCCCGCATCGTGACATCAGGCACAAGCGGATGATGACGCGTGTCCCTGTCCGTTACCGTTCCACATAGCCAGCCGCCATCTTCATGCACCGACGCGACCGCAAGAGCGATTGAGTTGAGTATGGTTTTCGTTTGCATATCCCTTCCCCGGCTTACCCTGATTTACCCTCTTTTACGGGTAGGCGATGTGAATTATAACAATTATGACCGCATAGCGGGAGGAAATATTTCGCATGGCACCAAAGCATGACGACTACGGAAAGAAGTTGCGCAGACTCCGCGAACTGGCTGGTATGTCCCAGGCGCGACTCGCTCAGGGAATCAACAAAGACCAAAGCTTTATCAGCATGGTCGAAGCCGGATATAAGCGGCTTACTCCGGAAGACATGGAGCGGGCAGAATCCTTTATCCGCGAGGAGATGGCGGCCGACGTGGAGCGGATTACGAGAACCTTAAGCGACTTCGCTCCAATGTTGGCTACGGCTTAACAGGCATCAGGGGTTCAGACTTCGCGCACCCCACAAAAAGCGCAAGCCCGGCGGCAAACCGGGCTCACTTTGGGATTAGGTTTTTGGGAACCAGACAAATGAAACGTTACCACGGCACCAACCCCGATACAAGCACTTCAGTTGAGAATCTTCGACCGACCGACCTGAGCAGCCATGAGGTTCAGGCGATGCTGGCCAATCCGAAATTGGACGAAATCCCGCAGCGTGAAGCAGCCCACGCGATTGCCACCATCTTCCACACAACCGCCGAGAACGTAGAAGGCTGGCACCGCTGGCGCGGGAACGATGCCCAGGACGTTGCTACCGATCTGCTGGCCCACCTGAATGAATGGCGCGACTCGCTACAGTTGGGCGCGACTCAGAATGGTGGCGTCCAGAAGATGCTGAACGTGCGCCTCCACGAGTTGGCATGCGGCAAGTTTGAGAACGGTAAGCGGAAGACCGACAAAGACGGCAAGGAGATACCAGCCCTGTGCGATTTCGGCCTCGACGTTACGTGCGCCTTGATCCCCGGACCACAAGGGAGGAAATGGTCTTATTACCGCATCTGCCGCGCAAGTGAGATAATCCGCGATCCGCGCACAGGACGCAAAAGGCCCTTCACCCCTACGACGACGAGAAAGCCAGCGTCTGCTGCTCCTGCACCAGCACCGCAAGTATCTGCGCCGCTGGCACCAGCAAGCGAGGCCGCGCAGGAAAGCCTATTCGGGCTCGCGCCGACAACATGGGCAGACCCTGAGCAGGGCAGGAGACGCGCCTGATGTTGATGCACGCAATATTCCCGTTGGCCAACCGGCGCTCAAGCCTGATTGCCGGACTCGGGCATGACCGTGAGCGTAGCAGGTTGGCGGTCAAATTCAGGAATGGGCGCGTGCGCTTCTACGAAGGCGTACCGCGGGAGGTCTTCAGCAGCTTCCTTGCAGCGGAGTCATTGGGACGTTTCTACAACAGGTTTATTAAAGGCAAGTTTCGCAATGTCGTTGTAGGGCCTGGGCCGGACGGTGCGGTGACATCCTCCGGCCCGATTTCACATTCGGCGCTGAGTTTTCCCGTAGGCACGGAGCCAGCCGCCAAACATGGAGAGCAGACACAATGAGTATCGCCGTAACCTCGAAAAAACACAACCCCAGAAGTAAGTACAGGGTTACCAAGCACGAAAAAATCGAACTGGAAATCTTCAACGCGGATCTTAAGCGCAGCTACCCGCACGTTGACATCGACACCCCGCCGCTGCGTTCCGCTCTTGTCCACCGTGTAGCCCAAATGGGCGGGAACAGATTCCGCCTGTGCCGGGATGTGATGGCGCTCACCAAGGCGTTCCACAACCCGAGTACGCGCAGGGTGGCGACCACAATCAACGACGCAATCAAGATGCTGGTGAAAGAACAGCGCAAGCCTGTGGTCCATGCTGCTATGGCGCAGGCGGTGGCGGCATAGATGGCTGGGATGAAGTGGTATCAGATGGAGATTGACCGCTGGCGCAACAGCACCAGGGTAGCCGAGATGACGCTAGCGGAACGCGGAGCATACCGCGAATTGCTGGACGCTCAATTCATGCACCCCGAAGGCTATCTTCCGAACGCGCCGGGGATTTTCTGGCAGTTCGCGCGCTGCACGCCTCAGGAGTGGGAAGCCATCAAAGACAAAGTGCTGGCAATGTTCGACGTGGTAGAGGACGGGAAATGCCTGAGCAACGCCACCATGCGCGAGCAGTGGGAACGGGCCAGGTCGATTTGCGATGCCCGAGCGGAGAGCGGAAGCAGGGGAGGGCAGGCAAGAGCCAAGCAATTGCTTAAGCAAAACGATGGCAAAATTCAGGCAGATATAGATACAGATAAAGAAAAGAACATAAACCCATCTTCCGATGCTGACGCATCGTGCTCGCCGGGTACTACAAGCTCCGCAGAACTGGAAAGCGCCATCATCACACGCGTATTTGGGTATTACCTCAATGCGACAGACAGGAACCCGGCGACCTACAGGCTCACGCCTTCCCGCCGCAGATTAGCGGCTACTCGCCTTCGGGATTGCTTGAAGTTGACGAAGGGTGATTATGAAAAATCAGAATCCCTGCTTCGCCTCGCCGTTGACGGAATGGCCGCCTCAGATTGGCACATGGGGCGCAACCCCAAGACCAACGGGAAGACTTATTTCGAGTGGGATAAGCACCTGTTCAAGAGCTACGAAGCGATGGAGGGCTGGTGGAACACGCCGCAACGTCCCAAGCTGCTCCCGGTCCAGCCCGAGAGCAGCACGGTAGCCGACGACTTGCGCCAACGTAGAGCAGCAGCGACAGCAGACAGGGGGATAATGTGAAGCCGGATTACTCGCTTGACCGCGGAATGCCCGCCAGCATTGAGACTGAGGTCGCAATTCTTGGTGGGATCCTGCTGGACAATTCCACATATCTCCAGACGGTAGGAAAGATTGAAGCCAGCGACTTCAGCTTAGACTCTCACCGCCATTTGTTCCTTCGCATGACCGACCTGGCCGACAGGAACGAACCCATAGACTTCCAAACTCTCACCGTGGAATTGGAAAAGCACCGCGAGATTGAGGCGGTTGGAGGAGTGGCATACGTTACCAGTCTCACTGATGGGCTGCCGAGAGTTAAGAACATCGGCCAGCACATCAGCATCGTGCGCGACAAATCCCAACTGCGAAAAATCATTCACGAGTCCAACGCCCTGGCGGAACAGGCTTACGCGGCAGACCGGCCCGCAGCCGACATCGCTACTCACGGCATGGAAAACCTGCTGGAGATTTACCGCACCGGCGGCAGGCCAGTACCAACCCTGAAGGAGATTGGCGAGCGCTGTTTCGCCAACATGAACGAGCAGCTTAGCCGCCGTGACGGTGAAGCGATAGGGCTGAGTACCGCCGTCGAAGATTTGGACCTTGCCATTACCGGATACCGCAAGCGGAAGTATTACGTCATTGGCGGACGCCCGAGCATGGGCAAGACCTCGCTACTCCTCCAGGCCATCAGGAACGCCTGCAAGGGAGGCAAGAGAGTAGGGTTTTTCAGCATTGACACCGCCGACGACGTGGACGTGTTCAACCGTCTCGCTTCGATGGAAACAAACATCCCCGTTGAGAGCTTGCAGGATGCCCGGCTCCTGAGCAGATCGGAGCTTCAGCGGTATCAGATCGCCATTGAATCAATCACCAGATGGCCGCTTGAGTTGCGATGCGGCCCGATGTCGCTGCGCGAGATTAAAGCCGCCGCCCGACTCATGATCGCCAAAGGATGCGAGATGTTATCGCTTGACTACCTCCAGCATCCGAGCATCCGCGTTCCCGGAAAAGACAAAGATGAGTTTTCCCGCGTCACTGAGATTAGCTCGGTCTGCTGTGACATAGGCAAGAGCAACGATGTTGCCATGATCGCATTGAGCCAGTTATCCCGCCCGGACAAGAAGGAAGATCGCAACCGCGAACCCGGAATGAGCGACCTGTACAAGAGTGGCCAGATTGAAGCTGATGCCGATGTGATTGCGCTTCTTTTCCGCGAGAGAGGCGAGCAGACCGACGACGGCCGCGACAACTGGACAGGCCGCGACAAGATCATCATTGCCAAGCAGAAGAACGGACGCGCCGGTAACTTCATTCCAGTAACGTTCTACGGCCCAACCTCCGAGTACATGCCACGCGGTTACACCCGATATGCGATGCCGCCGGAGACTCCGAGCTACTACGAGCCGCAGGAGCTGCACCAGTGAGGATAAGCACATTCATCCCGGCATCGACAGGGTTTGATTTCCCGGTGCCGATCCGGAAGCAACCGAAGCCGAAGAAGAACAAGAAGTAGATGGAAACTCTGCACACAATCCGCGACACGTTGATTTCGCCGGAAGAGTTGAGCGATACTCTCCAGCTTTCAACGGCGACACTCGCAAGCTGGCGGGCGCGCAGACAGGGACCGGCATTCATCAAGGCCGGCCGCAAGGTCTGGTATCGCCGGGAACGTGTACAGCAGTGGCTCGAATCGCAGGAAAGGGAGACTCACAACAATGGGCCTGAGGAATCGCGGCGGGAAATGGGCGTACAGATTCAACCTGGACGGACGCGAGTACAGCGGAACAACCGATTTGGACGCCACAGAACGAAATCGGACCAAGGCTCAGGATGTGGAGTCAACGCACCGACAAGCATTGAAAGAGGGACGCAATCCGGAACGCCGGATAGTGGTACGTCGATTCAGTGACGCGGCAGCGGAATTTTTGGAGTGGGCAAAGGTGGAATACAGAGAGCATCCGAACAGCGCGCGCAGGTTGGCTGTGAGCTTTGCCAGCGCCGTAGAGTTTTTTGGCGCCGAGCCGGTCAGCATGATTGATGCCAGCGGAATCGAAGCGTATAAGATTTGGCGGCTTACCGACCGAAAACAGGGAGACAGGATCATTGGGGCGGTACGCGACATCACAGTGAGACACGACCTGCACAGCCTTTCTGTGTTCTTCCAGTTCGCTATGAAACACAAGTGGACGCGGGAAAATCCAGTCAGCCAAGTGGATATTCCAAGCGATGCGGCCGCAACTCGTGAGCACATCGTGACCCCGAAAGAAGAGAAAGAATATTTCGCTCGCGCAGCCAAGTACCCGGATTTGTACGACACGGCGCGACTGATCTACTTGCAGGGCATGAGGCCGGAGGAAGTGACAGGCTTAGCCAAGGCAGATGTGAATATCGAGCGCGGGCAGCTCACCATCAGGAGCGGGAAGTCGAAGGCAGCGCGGCGCACACTCACACTCACGGCGGAGAGCAAGAGCATACTGGCGCACCGGATCGCCAAGAAGTTTGGTCCCTGGGTGTTTCCATCGAAGCGGAGGCCTGGCCAGCCAATCACCAGAGTCAACGGGCTGCACGACAAGGTGCTGGCTGCTGCGTTGAAGGATGGAATCTCGCTCAATTTCGTTCTGTACGATTTCCGGCACAGCTTCGCAACTCGGGCGGCTATGGCCGGGATTGACATTGCGACGTTGGCCGCGATCCTGGGTCACGGTTCATTGAGGACCATCATGCGCTATGTCCACATTGGGGCTGAGCACCAGAAAGCAGCGATGCTGGAAATTGAGCAGGCGATGACTGCGGAGCAGGGGCGCACACAGTGAAAAACCCTTGTCCGACTTTTGTCCGAGTTTCAGAGCAAATGAGCGCAGATTTGTGCTATCCAGAGCGGCAGAACAGGGATACGATTATGGGTATAAAGGCAATGAAATCAACCAAACCATCGAAGGGGCTGGAGGCGCGGGTCGGAATCGAACCGACGCATAAAGGTTTTGCAGACCTTGAGTTTCCCCGCCTAACTTCTTTCCCTTCAACCCAAGAACAACACAGCAACTCGCGCCTGTCCGATTCTCGTCCGACTTCCACATGCAAAGGGGGTGAGTGATGGACCGCGTAGCCGATTGGAGTGAGATGCAGTCCATCTGCGACAGCGACGGCGGAGAGGTTGAAGCCGCAGCCAGGGAAATCGGACTGCAGTTCGCGGGACGAGGTTTAAGAGTTGCATTTCAGGACGTGGGCGGATTCTTGTGGAGCCCGCGACCATGCGACGAAGCAGTAGTTACAGAGGCATGAGGAAGAGAGGAGTAAGCCGATATGTCAACGATTGATGCAGATTCGTTCAGCGCGCGAGATTCGTTCAGCGCACGTAGAGGAATCGGTCGGAGTGTCGTCTCTGCCGATACCTTCCGGCAAAGCCTGGAACAGACACAACACCACGCCTATGACACTGGCATGGACATGAACCAGATGACGGTCCCGGACGAGGAGCACGAAGATATTACGCCGGCACAGCGCGAGTACCGCAAGAAGCTCAGGGAAACGATGGCGCGCAATGGGAACCCGAACGGGTTCTGAGCAGGGACTAAACGGAGGTTACTGATGGCGCTCACACTCAAAGCAGACACCAAGGACATACCGGCCATTGCGCAGTGGCTGATGGGCGGCGGCTTGCCGGACATGAGCACCGGCGACTCTATGAACCCGCCTGAATCTGGCGCGATGTCTCAGCCAGACAACTACGTGATGGCGCCAGATGCCAGCGGCAATCCTGCACCCCTTCCACCGTCGCCAGGGCGTGATGCGGTTCAGCAGCAAGCACCCACAAGACTTGATGGGCTGAGAGCTTTGTTAGCGGGAACCAACGGCCCCGGTGTTGTGCCTTCAGATGCTCCCGCAGTCACCAAGGCCGCGATTGGGATGAACTACGGAGCGCAGCAAGAGCCTCCCGTGCCAGAGCCGCAACCGCCGCAGGTGTACGGCCCGAATCAGCCTCTTCCGCCTGACATCGCAGGCAGCGAGTTACAGAACGGAGCGCCGCGAGAAGCAAACTTTCAGCAGCGTCATCCCCTTGCTTCCAAGATCATTGGAGCAGCCCTGCAAGTCGGTGAAGGAGCAGCAGCCGGAGCGGGAGCGCCATCGTTCGGAGCCGGGTATGAGCAGGCAACCATGCTGCCGATTCAGAGAATGCTGGCATCTGCTGATATTCAGGACAAGCAAAGCCAGACCAACCTGAGAAAAGCGCAGGCCCAACAGCTCACCGACAACGTTCAGGTGCGCGACCCATACGGGAATGTGGTCAACATTCCCAAGAAGGACTATGAGCGGTATCTCGCTGCGCAGTCTGGAGCCGTGAGCCGTGAGAATGTTGCAGACACTCAAGCGCAGAGCCGTGAAAAGGTAGCCGACATCAGAGCATGGAGCGCACAGAAGATTGCTCAGCTAAAGTCAGACGTGCAGAGCGGGAAGAAGATTATCCGCAACGTCGAATTGCCTGATGGCAGTTTCGGCGTAGGCGCTTTCGATGCGAACACCCTTCAGCCAATCGGTGTACTCCAGGGCGCAGTAGGACCGGCGTGGATGCAGCCGACCACGCGAGTAAGCGAGCGCCTGATGTACGACGAAAATGGGAATCTACAGCGGGTACCAGTTACTTCAGTGACTCAGCGCCATTTCTCCGGCGGCACATTCCCAGGCGGGAACACGGCAGAGCAGCCATCGGCGGCAACGCAGAGCCAATCTCCTCCTTCGGGAGTGTCTGTCATCCTTCCGCCTCAGAGTGGCAATCAGTCAAATGCCACCACACAGAGCGCGCCGACCGTCAGATCGACCGGAGGCCAGCCGCAGCGGAATAGTCGTGGAGCAAGCCCGGTGATCGATTCAACAGGAAACACCTTCGCGGGGCCGAAGGCAGCAGATCCCGGCTATGCCTTCAACCCAAACGATAACAACTGGTATCTGACGAATCGCGGAGAAGCAGCCCAACAGGGATTGCAGCAATTCCGCAAGGCGAGCAGCCAAGACATCGGCAAAGATCGGCAGATGGTGGTCCGGCTCCAAGACATAGGCCGCAAGACGCAGCGGTACGAGGACGATTTTCAAAATGACATCTCAGCCAGCGATCGCGCGAATATGTCTGCAATCATCGCAGACGACAGGCTGCATCTTGGAATCAGCCACACCAACATCCCGACAGGCTGGCTTGGCAAGCTGAGCGACTCAGAGTTTTTCCAGGCCATGAGCCCAGAGGCAAAACGTCGCACCATAGATTATTTCAATGCTCGTGAAGCGATGTCGGGATACACGACGGTGCTCAGTGGCTCAGCGCGATCCAGCGATAAAAATCTTGAGCTGCAGTTGCAGTCACTTCCCAACCCGCTATGGACACCGGGCGATGCAAAGTACGGTTTCCAGCAGTGGAAAGAAAATCTCGGAATTGTCGGGCGCGGCCTTCCCATCATCCCCGGAGTGAATGACCACAGGAGCGCCGGGGCAGTGTTGATGCGTGCTCCAAACGGGCAAACCAAGCAAGTTCCGGCAGATCAGGTTGAGCATTACAAATCCATTGGCGCAACGGTGGTAACTCAATAATGCCGCAGCAGGATTGGTTCACAAAAAACGCACCAGCGCAGCCGCAGCCGCCACAGTCTGATGCTTCCGGCGGAGCGGATTGGTTTAGTGCCAACGCGCCATCGGTCACACCGCAGCAGATCATGATGACATCGCCATCCGGCGAGTCTGCCATGTACCCGCGCAGCCAAACCAAAGACCTGTTATCGAGAGGCTACGCGTTGGGCCAGTACCTACCAAAGACGGCGGGAGACAAGATCATCACCGGCGCGAGCGGGCAGAAGCATATCGTGCAAGGCACACCGAACGCGGACAGCGGACCGGTAGAAAACGCAGCCCTGAATATAGCCCGCAAGTTTTATCCAGTAAACCGCGGCCCACTGGAGCAGGCAGAGTACGAGCTTGGCCAGTTGCGTGAGCATCCAGCGGACACACTTGCGGAAGCGTTCCGAGACGCTAATCCTATTCGTTGGTTTGCAGGCAGCGCCAACACCGAAGCGCAGCGCACCGCAGAAGCCCTGAAGCGCAAAGACTACAACGCCGCCGCGATCCATGGAATTGATTCTCTTGTTCCTGTTGTAGGTTCACAGGCTGGAGATGCCACCGAGCAAATACGCTCCGGAGATGTGTCCGGTGGCATTGGAAGCGCAATCGGCACGGGCTTGCAGTTCGGGCTTGGCAATGAGGAAATCACGAGGCCGATTGCCAACATTACCAAGGCCACGGCCGGAGCCATATTTAGCCCACGCGAGACGCTGAAAACGACGATTCCGACAGCAGCAGGTAAAGCCGCCGGAGCGGTACGCGACTTCGCCATGGACCCGAACGGGACGATAGCGGCAGCAGGGCAACGCATCTTCGGAGCCAAGCGAGGGACCACCGCAACTCCCGCCGCAGAGCCAGCCGTTGACCTGGGCCAAGGCGAAATCATGCCGCCCGACAATGTGAGGCGACCGGGAGATGTTGAGCCTGAACAGGTGGGGCAGCAAGAAACCGACGAGAATGTTCTGGCTGGCCGGCAGGGAGTCAGAGTCAGGCCACGTCAGCAACTCGGAACCGGCTATGTTCCAAACTTCGCCGGGCAGCTCCCAGAGCGCGCGAGCGGCACACCGCTGCCAGCAGTATCCGACTCTGCTATCGCCGATTTGCTTGCTGGCAGAAATATTGAAACGACGCGGCCCGGCGCCGACATTCGCGCGTTCCTAAGGAAAAATCCAAACGCTAGTCCGCAGCAGATACGGCAGCAGGTATTTTCCCAGATTGACGCGGGCAATGTTCCCGATGACCTTGGCGGAATGGCTGAACCGTTCGCAGCCAAAGGCGAGAACACGACTCAGGGCAAGCGCATCATCACAAACAAGCGCCAGCCAGGACCGCCCAATGCCTCTGTAGTGTTCGGCGCAAATAATCTGAACCCAACGCCTGATATGAGTTTCGGCAGGCCCATGAACGGCCACAGCGCAGCGGCCCTCTTCCTGAGTCACCAGACGTTGCCGACTCTTGAAGGGATCGCATACCAGCGGGAGATTCCGTTTGTGCGCGGAGGAGATATGCACGGCTCTCTTATCGGCAAAATTCTGGATGACCTCAGCGACCGCGAGGTAAAGGAATTTTCCGACGCATCGATTGAGAGCAGCCGATTCCCGCGAACTGTCCAAGGGCCGCCGAGGCCAGCCGCCGGCCAGCCGCAAGTGCCAACCGAGGATAATATTTCTGCACTTCTGCGCGGTTCTCTCGCGCAACGGGGAGTAGAGATACCGCAGGACCTCCAGGAGCCAACGGCAGCGCCAACATCCGCAGAGCAGCCCAACGCAATACAGCAGATGTTCTCGGGCCAGCCGCCAGAGCGTCGCGGCACCGGACGCATTGACCCGTTCAGCGTCCACGGACTCAACATTAGCAAGCTGCGCACGGAGATGGCTCAAGCTACCGACCCGGCAGACCGCCAGGCGTTTCAGGATGCCATCGATAGAGAGATTGCACTGGCCAGAGGAGAAAACCCGCCACTCACGCAGCAGGCCGAGGCTGAAAACTTACCAGCCACGCAGCCGAGAACCGTTGAACCGTCCGAGCAATGGCCTCCCAAGGGAAGCGGAATCAGTGTTGCATCTGGCCCAGGTTCGTCTCCAGATAATCCCATCTCGCCACATGAGCTAAAGCCAGGGCAAGCGGCCTACGTGAAGGTTGATGAACTGGTGCCACGCCCGAAGAAGTACCAATACAAAGGCAACACCGACGAGGCCGGAGTAGTGGCAGGGCAGATCACAGGAAGCAAGTACAACCACGATCTCGCGAACGCTCTCAGCTACTTTGTTGACCCTGAGGACAATGTAGCGAGCCCAGTGAATGGCCACAACCGCCGCAACCTTGCTGTGAAGAGCGGAGAGATTGGAGTATTGGCCCGGCGGCTGGACGCTCCTGACGTTTCGACAGCCAGGAAGATTGGAGCCCTCCAGAACGTCAGCGAAGGACGCGGCAGTGCGCTAGATGCGGCAAACTTTTTCAGGGAAGAACAGATCACGCCCGAGGAGTTGCGCCAGCGCGGTATCGCCATCAGCGAGGGAGTAGCGCAGCAAGGCTTGGCGCTCGCGAAGCTGGACCCGACGCTATTTGAGAAGGTTCGCTCGGGGCAGTGGACTGAGAGCCGCGGCGCAACTATCGGCGCAGTGACCAGCGATCCGGCCGAGCAGGAAGCTGTCGCCAAGCTCATCCAGAAGGCGGAGAACAGAGGCAAAGACTTAAACAACGGGCAGGTTGAATCGCTCGCTCGCCAAGTGGCAAACGCCGGGAAACGCATCGAGCAGGGGCAAGACCTGTTCGGTCAATTCACGCGGGAGCATTCAACCGCAATCGAACGCGCGGAACTAGATGATCATGTGCAGCGCCAGATCGCCGGAGATAAGCGCACCTTCGGAGCGGTGTCCAGCGAGAGCAGGGCCAGCGCGCTCCGGCAGGTAGAAGGCCAGCAGATCAAAGCCAGCGAGAATGCTAAAATTTCAGCCAGGGCTGCTCAGGAACTGGAGCTGTACCGCAAGCTCTCGGATAAATCCGGAGTAATCAATGATCTTCTTGAGAACGGGGCGAAGGAGTTAGCCAATGGATATGACAAACCGGCGGCCATCAAAGCCAAATACGCAGCCAAAATCAGGGAAGCCATCAGGGACATCCTCCCGCCAAGCGCAGAAGGAAATAATCCTTCGGGAAGTAAAGGCGCATCAGGATCTGGAAAAAGCTCTCAAACAAAAACCACATCGAGCCTGAGAGCCGACCCCTACAGCCAGGATGAAGAAGACCCATTCCGCGCAGCCATGAGGCGGCGCCGGGATGAAAGCAACCCATTTGAGGGATGAGGAGACGTGTGTCTATGAAACCGATATTCACGCCAGCGGCAAGACCGAAGCAGGGACCGCGAGAAGGAATACCGCGTCGGTTTACAGGCGCGTCTGATTTCCGGCTTAAGCCCCTGCCTCTGGGTGGTCCGGATCGTAACGGGCAGAACGCCGTCCAGGTTGCCAGCCTCCCAACCGAACCGCTCACGCGGCCAGGACAACTCAAAGCGAAGCCGCCGGCAGTAGACGAGCTCGCGCAGGCGCGCCGAGCAGCAGTGCTTGAGTCTCACCCATTCGGCGGGATGGCTCCAGGCGGCGACGAAGTGATGACAGATGAACGGCGCAGATATTTTGGGCTACCGCGGAAGAAGACCGCCAGCCCGGGCCCAGGAAAGTTTTTCGCATAAGGAGAACAAGAACAGATGAAGCAGCTACTTCTGAAGGCAATGAGATGTTCGCTTGGTTTTGACCTGTACGACGATAGCCCAGCCGACCAAGTGATAGACGGATCCAATCCGAAGCACACAGCGCGGGACATCACAGATGCGCTGGTGAATAAAGCCAGATCGGGCGACACCGCAGCGGCCGAACTGATCTTGAAAATTGCCGACTTTGAGCCCACAGAGGGGAAATAACCACGCCGATGAAGCGCCTACGCCTGATCACGTTTGTTCTGTTGTTGCTCTCCTGCTCCGTAGCAATGGCGCAGAGCACGGCTGTTGTGAGCGGTCATCTTATCGACCAGTCAGCCAGCGGCACCACCAGCCACATCAACGTAGCGGTTGAATTGGACAACACCGGGAACCAGCGATGCTACGTTGCCGGGACCGGTACACTGGTAAAAGAAAAGACCAATTACACCGCAGCACAGATCACCGCCGGCATATCGCTGGTACGGTCCGACTT
>Ga0134128_10001357_pt1 | contig 31641 bp, 28 predicted proteins | sample KB31754_FD_96462 | JGI IMG/M metagenome (GOLD analysis project Ga0134128, IMG submission 96462) | Terrestrial soil microbial communities with excess Nitrogen fertilizer from Kellogg Biological Station, Michigan, USA - KB3-175-4 | ecosystem: Environmental > Terrestrial > Soil > Unclassified ... | reverse complement strand
TAGCCTCCGTCGCCCGCGCGTTCGTCACGCGCAAGCTTGATCCCAGCTTCGGGGGATCGGGACCGCACGATTTCGCCGTCCGCGCCCGCATCGCTCGCCTCGCGACACCGGCGCGTCCATCGCATCCTGACCCAACGTTCGTGGCGATTGGCCAAACGCCCCTCCAGGCCGAATCAGGACGCAGAGAGATAAGCACAATTTTCCGAAAAACGGAAGCAAAATTTTGCGCGAAACAACTGAAGCTTTCCATATGCTTGAAAGATCAAACGAAACAGGTTGTTTGGCATTCGCGGTGATGCCCACCGAGTCCCTGAGCGATGTTTGCACTTATAGATCCAGACACCTGGGGGCTTCACGACGCCGCCTTTTGAGCTTCAGCCCAGCGCTTTCGGCCTAGCCCCGACTTCCGACATGCCCCGAGGCCGCGCAGACAGTCGCGAAGGGACAATACGGGACCTTGCTGCATTCCCAATCTCCGTCGAAACAGAATACCGTGTGGTATATTCAAGATAATCGAGCCCGCCTTCCGAGGCGCAGGGAAGTTTTCACCGATGAACCATCATATACCCAGGTGGGCAAGTGGAAGGCTCTTTGTTGCTGTCACGCTTCTGGGCTTGGCCATCGCCACGGCGAAGGGCTCAGACCCGTCGCATGGAATTGTAGAGCACTATCCGGGAGCAGCTTTTGAGACGACGACACCGGAAGCTGCGGGATGGTCGGTCGAGAAACTTGCTGAGGCAAGATCCTGGTCCCAGCAAATCGCTCCGACCGCGGCTGTCATGATCATCCAGCACGGCCTCGTCGTTGCCGAATGGGGCGATACCGCGGTGAAGTCCAACCTGCATTCCGTGCGCAAGAGCCTGCTCAGCGCGCTAATCGGCATTGCGGTCGAGGAGCACAAGATCGATCTCGGCGCGGCCATCGGCGACCTCGGGATAGACGATAACGCTCCGAGCCTGTCCCCGACGGAAAAGACCGCGACCGTTGCCGATCTCCTCAAGGCACGTTCTGGCGTCTATCACGCTGCGCTGTACGAAACTCCAGGCATGGCGCGATTACGCCCGGCTCGCGGCAGCCATCCTCCCGGAAGCTTCTGGTACTACAACAACTGGGACTTTAATGCGCTGGGGACGATCTACGAGCGCGCCACGGGAGATCGGATCTTCACGGCGCTGCGGGACAAGCTTGCTGGACCGATCGGGATGCAGGACTATCAGCCAGGTGACGGCGAATACTTCAGGGGTGCGGCGTCGGAGCACCCGGCCTATCCAATTCGCATGAGCGCTCGGGATCTCGCCCGGTTTGCCCTGCTCTATCTCCATGACGGTCGATGGAAGGATCGTCAGATCGTCCCGAGCGCGTGGGTTCGTCAAAGCACGCAGTCATACTCGGAGGCGTTTCCCGCCCAGGAAACAGGTTACGGCTACGGATATCTGTGGTGGATCGGATTTCCGAGCGACAATGGAGCACCGACGGTCAACGTCCCACCGGGGACGTTTGCCGCGATGGGGGCGGAGGGACAGTATGCCTTTGTGATTCCGGCCTACGATCTGGTCTTCGTTCATCGGATCAACAGCGATGTCCCGGTCGGGACGCTGCCGGGTCAACGCAAGCCCGAACCTACGATCCAACAGCTCGCGCGGTTGCTTTGGCTCCTGCTGTCGGCGGCAGGTGACAGCGATGTTGGGCCGGACATCACTCTGGCGCACGCGGCCGGCGATCGCCTCGCAGGTGAAGCACTTAAGACGGCGCTCAGCGGAGCAACTCTTTCGGTCGGTGAATTGGAGAAAGGCGGGCCGTATAGTTGGCAATTGGGAGCCGATGGCGCCCTTGCGGTGTTTGAGGGGACCGAGCATCGGATAATCCTGAAGGGGACCTGGCGCCTCGATAACGACCGCTATTGCAGAACATTGCGCGGGCCGAACGCACGCGAGCTCTGTTTCTCCGTCGTTGCCAACAACTCTCGGCTGCAATTCTACGATGCGGACGGCTTGATGCGATTTGATACGAAAGCCGAGTAGGCGTGTAGGACTATCGTGCCGATCAAGTCCGCTTCGGGTCCACTCGCGTCGATCGCTAATGTAGCGCCCCATGCATAAGGCACGGTTTTGCGGCTCGCATCTTTGCGCAATCACAGCCCGAATGAATGCCTGATCTGCCTCAGCATGGCGAAGACCGCGTCAGTGTAGCGTCCCGCATAGAAATATTGATCCAGCAACGAGGCGGTCACTACAATGATAATGGCATTCCCAAATCCTCGAATCATGGCGGTTGCACTCGAATCATGGCGGTTGAAAGCGGACCTGGTGGAAAGGTGAGCCAGGTCCCGTTCTCTTGTCTTGCTGATCGTTGGAGAGACGCCAGGCCTCCGCCCCGAAATAGGCGGTCAGGATCAAGCTCGTTGAAATCAGCAACCCAAACACAATTCGGACTATCAAAACAAACCCCCAAAATGGTTTTGGGTAGCTCATCATTCCGAGCCGATTCGAAAAATGCAGCAGCGTTGACCTAAGCGGCAACTTATGGTGCCGCCGTACCTTCCTGGAGCGGCGCTCAGGCCACCTTCCCCATTCGTGGGGCATCCTTGCCGCTAACCGCGGCGCCGAGCGCGATCATCACCTTGGCGGTGAAGTCCTCATTCACCGTTCTGGTGCTGTCGCAGAAGGCCTTCAACACGCGCACAAACTGGATCTTGTTCTGCAGTAGCTCCTGGTCGCTCTTCGAGCCGAGCACCGTTTGTGCCGACGCATAGAGCTTCGCCTTGGCATCTTCCCACGCAGCCGCGCGCTCCTCGATCTCGCCAGGCTTCACCTCGCCGAGAATGTGCAGGATGTTGCCGGCCTTCCTCAGGCCGGCGTCCCGGCTGTACCACAACAGGTAGTCGAGCTGCTGGATCATCTCGGCAAGCTTGCCACGCAGTTCGTCCTGCAATGTCGCGTTGAAGGTCTCGGGCGAATATTCGCTGGCTTTCCCCTCGAGGAACATGAAGTGATACTGCGCTCCGATGGAAATCGCCTTGAGCAGCATGCTGGTGGTGGGATCGCCGAAGTCCCTGTACCTGATCTCGACGATGTAGATGTGGATCTCGTGCACGCCGCTGTAGAAGATGATGCTTCGCGCAACGAACATCCGGAAGGCACGGTCTCGTTCATGCGACGTCACGGTCTGGCGGTTGTCCCGGAAATCGCCTCGGATCGCCGCCGTGACCAGCATCTGCACGGTGTCGGCCCAGCAACGGGCGACATCTTCCTCCGCGATGCCGGCCACGAAGCCGGCCCACGGAATGGGCTTTCCCGCTTCCGGCGCGTCGAAGCCAAAGGCGTCGAAATGGCCGAAGAACTCGACCGTGGAGTTTGCGAGCAGATCGCCGGGCCGCCCCTCGGCATTCGCGGTGCGAATGACAATCTTGCGTTCCGGAAAATTTTCAAGATAGACGCGCTTGCGCAACTCGTCATGGACGATGGCGGTGAGGCGGGCAGCGGATTTGCGCAGGGATTCATTGATCGCCTCCAGCTCCTCATCGGTGAGCCCGACCGGATTGATGATTCCCTGGATGCGCTTGAGCAGCTTGAAGATCGGGTCCCTTCCGTTACCTGCTTTCAAGGGGGCGGCGGGATTCTTCAGCGCCGCCGGGTCGACCAGCAGCGGATCGTCGATCTCGAGTGCCTCGATGTCCGCCAGCGTTTCCGGTGTCCGCGTGAACACCGCGATCGGAAGCATGAAGCGGTCCTGGGTGCGGAAGCTCGCCATCTTCGGCGAATGCTTGATCGAGGCATCGAAATAGCCGACCTCGAAACCGGTGAACGAGTGGCTCACCTTCTGCCTGCCCGTGGCGACGACGAGCAGGACGTCGGTACCGTCGAGATCGGCCTTCAATTGCGTGCGCCAATTTGCGCCGAGCTTGAAATCGACATCGATCGTGAGCTTGAACACTGCGGGATTGAAGGTCCGCCGCAGCTCTTCCGCGATCGCGATGGCGAGGTCCCGATCCTCGGTTGCATGACTCAGAAATACATGAAGTCTTCCATCGGCCATGGCACGTACTCCATACAAAGCAATGAATAGGCAAAATAAGCGCAGTATCGGGCTATCTAACCACAGATGGTACTTGACCATAACGAACACGGCCAGCGTGTGTCGAGAGCCCGAGCGCTCCGAAGCGATCATAGCGCCATCAGGCCCGCAAGGATGGTGAAGTACGTCACGTTCATGTTGTGCGTGCTGCCTCGCCATGCCGACTTGACGAACCGTCAACCTCTATCCCGGCGCGTATTCGCAAGTCGGGGATCGCGATCGAGATGCCCTTCAGATGACACGACGGACGCGGTGGCTCCGCGCCGGGAGGCGCCCGGCTTACCATGGTGCCGGCATTTCCCGTTTCGCCCGCAAAGCCGTTTGCGGCGCAAAATGTTCGGTTGATGCCTCAAGTGTGGCGCCCTGAAATGAAGGACGGCGCGGGCAATGCCGGGCGCTCAACGCACCCGCAGCCTCGTGTGCAGCAAAAAAACAGGCGCGTGAGTCACCCCAGGTACGCCCAATAGTCCGGCATTCCCTGCGCGATGGTGTACCACTCGTGCGAGCGGCTGATGCCGCCGATCAGCTTGAACGGCTGGAGGAAATTGGCCTTTTTGGCGCACCACCGATCTTACAATTGGCCGCGCAAAGACAATGCGCGCCGGCGGACAGGCAGCGTGCTGTCGGCGCGGCAGCTCGACCTTGGCTTGACCGAAACGGTCAGCACTACTGACCGTTGAAGAGAATCACATGGCTGTCATGGCTTTTCCATCATTGGTCGTCAATGTGGCACGCCTTACGCTATCGGCGCAGGGCAAGGGGTGTGCACCAGCAGCTAGCCCAGGCAAAAATGATCACCGGCGACGTTGGCCGGAGGGCCGCGCGTATCGACTGCGCGCGCAACAATAAGCCGACGCACACTCGACTGCAGGTACCGTTCGCGTTCAGTATCCGCAAAAAAGTGAAACATGGAGGGAGTGCCTATGAAGAAGCAGTGGCGTCACGCTAGCTTCGGTATTTCAATCGCGGTCGCGGCATTCGCCGCATCGTCGGCGTTTGCTCAGGGCGTCGATACTGCCCGTATCGACTCCGGCGGCCAGAATGACTGGCTGACCTATCACGGTTCGTACCGATCCTATCACTACAGTCCCCTTGCGCAGATCAACACCAGCAACGTCAATAACCTGAGCGTCGCCTGGATTCACATTCCCGGGCGTTCCACGCGCGGGCTGCAATCGCAGCCGCTGGTGGCCGACGGTGTGCTCTACTACACCGGCTCCTACAGCCGCGTCTTTGCGTTGAACGGCGCCACCGGCGAGGTGATCTGGTCCTACTTCCCCCAACTGGACGAAGCGCTGGTCGCGCGGCAGACGCACTCGCCGTATAATCGCGGCGTCGCAATCGGCCAGGGCAACGTCTATGTCGGCACCGTGGACGGCCGTCTCATCGCGCTCGACATGAAGACCGGCAAGGTCGCGTGGGACACCAAGCTGATCGATTCCCAGAAATTGACCGTCGGCTTCACCGGCGCGCCCCTCTACGCCAAGGGCACCGTCATCATCGGTGCGCAAGGCGGCGAATGGCCGGGCCGCGGACCGATCTTTGCGGTCGACGCTGCCACCGGCAAGAAGAAATGGGAATTCCTGACGGTTGCCGGCACCGACGATGCGAAAAAGACCTGGGGCAACGACTCCTGGCGCACCGGCGGCGGCGGCGGCTGGATGCCGGGCACCTTCGAAACCGATACGAACACGGTTCTGTGGGGAACGGCCAACCCCGCACCGCTCTATGACTGGTCGGGAGCCGATTACAAGACGCAGGGCGCTCGCCCGGGCGACAATCTCTACACGAGCTCGGTGATCGGCCTCGATATCGATACCGGCAAACTGAAGTTCTATCACCAGGAGCTGCCGCACGACGCCTGGGACTTCGACAGCGCGGTCGGCGAGTTCGTGATGCTGAATCGCGACGGCCAGAACTACATCGTGCATCCGAACAAGAGCGGATACATCTTCGTCTACGACCACAGTCTGGGTCTCAAGAACGTCTGGCGGATCACCCAGAACAGCAACTTCGTCAAGAACATCGATCCGAAGACGGGCGAGTTGATCGGACGCCGCGACTTCACGGCCGGCAAGGTCGACGAGCCGCTGTGCCCGCACATCTCCGGCGGCGTCAGCTGGAACTCGGGCTCCTACGATCCCAAGACGGGCCTCTACTACAAGCTCGGCCAGGAATGGTGCATGACGCTCACTGTCATGAAGACGACACCGATCGTGACCCCGCAGGCCCAGCTCAACATCGGCGCAGACTTCAAGATCGCGCCGCCCCCGGGCGGCCAGATCTATGGTCACCTCGACGCGCGCGATCCGATAACGGGTGCCAAGAAATGGGAAGTCCGCTTCCCCGAGCCTCCGCTTTCGAGCGTGCTGTCGACCGGCGGCAATCTGGTGTTCGTCCCCGATGCGCGCGGCACGGTTCACGCCTATGACGCGGAATCGGGAACCGAGCTGTGGAATCATTCCGACGGCACCGGCCACCAGGGCGGCATCATCAGCTATGCGGTCAACGGCAAGCAGTACATCGCGGTCGTTGCCGGTTTCGGCGGCATGGCTTCGGACGACTACGCGCCGACGTTCGGCGGCGTCTTCAAGAGCATGCCGCGCGACGACGGCGCGCTCGTGGTCTACAGCCTGAAATAGGCTACGCGACAATCTGTCGGGGAGCGGCGCTACACGCCGCTCCCCGCCTATTGAGGCGACTGGAATTCCCGACAGATGGATGGGTTTGGCCCGCAAATGAGATTGAGTTCGACAATCGCGGCGTTGCAGCCGCTTATACTCGCCGCCCTCCTGGCTTTTTCCGCCGTACCAGCCCGCGCGCAGCAACAGAGTGCCCCCGCGCAGCAGCCGGCCGCTCCCGCGGCGGGCAACGAGCAGCTCGATGTCAAGCAGTTGTTTGCAACGACCTGCGGCTGGTGTCACTCTGACGCCGGTCGCGCCGCAGGCAAGGGGCCGCAACTTATGGACACCAAGCGAGATGACGACTTCATCCGCAACCGCATCAAGAACGGCAAGCCGGGCGCGATGCCGGCCTTCGGTACCATGTTCGACGATGCGCAGATCGACCAGATCATCAAATACATCCGCAACCTGAAGCCGGACCAGGGCTGAGCAGGCAGGATTCATCAACGGGCAAACAGACAATGAAGATCATTCTCCCCCTCATCGTCGGCGCCGCGATTGGACTGGCGGCTCCGGCGCAGGCCCGATCCCTCGATGCGATCCGCGAGGCCGGCACGCTTGGACTGTGTGCGCATCCCAATTCGCTGCCATTCGCGAGCAAGGCCGGTGACCCGCCGGGATTTCAGGTCGAATTGGGCAAGGCGCTGGCGCATGAGCTTGGCGTCTCCTTGAACCTCGATTGGATCATCACCCAGTACCAGTTGCACAGCGCCACCTGTGACATCGTTCTGGACGTCATTGCCGACCAGCAGGCGCAGGGCGAAACCCGTTTGAGGATTTCAAAGCCGTATTATCGCACGGGCGTCGCCCTGGCCGTGCTCCCGTCGAGTCAGATCACCTCCTTCAAGGGCCTCAACGAACACACCAAGGTCGGCGTCCTGGTCGGATCGATGGCGGCCATGACGCTTGGTCAACGTCACGTGCCGACGTCGACGTTCGGATTCGAGGTCGACATGCTTGAGGCGCTTGCCAATCACGAGATCGACGCGGCGGCGGTGACGCCGACGGCCGCCGGCTATTACAACCTGACGCATAAGGACAAGGCCGTGCGCATCCTCGATCTGGACGAGAGCGAGCCCAATCTCAACTGGAACATGGCCGTCGGCATGGTAAGGCCCGATGGCAGCTTGCAGAGCGCGGTCGATAGCGCCATGGAACGGCTCAGGGCCGACGGCACGATCGGCCGGATCTACGGCCGCTACGGGGTAACCCTGCAAATGCCGAAATAGACTCCGCAGAGCAGCCCGGCCAACGGATCGCGCTCCGCGCGCCCGATGCTGCGGCGGACGGGAATGCTTATCTGCCTTGCTCGCTCATAAAGTCGGCGGCCGGTGATTGGGCCGACTGTGAAGTTCTGCTTCATACCCCGTGCAGATTATCGCGAATAGACGCCCGCCTTACGCGCCCGTACATCCAGCTTGCAAATCGGAAGTCACGGCGACCTTCGATTTGCGACGAAAATGGAGCACGGCGATGCAAGGGGCAGAATTCTCCAGACGCGGTGTCCTCGGCGCGGCGGCGGGCGCGCTGCCCCTCATCTCCACCCTGGCCGGGCCGCTCAAAGCGGCCGAGCCGCAGCCGGGCGCGGCCGGTGCGGGCGCGTCGTCGTGGGTCGACCCGGCGATGCCGGAGGTGACGCATCGTATGGTTGAAGCAAACGGCATCCGTCTGCACGTCGCCGAGCAGGGCACGGGGCCCCTCGTCATTCTGCTCCATGGCTTTCCCGAGTGCTGGTATTCCTGGCGGCATCAGCTTGGGGACCTCGCCAAGGCCGGTTTCCACGCCGTGGCGCCCGACCTGCGCGGCTATGGCCGAAGCGAGGCCCCGCAGGAGGTCGAGAAATACACCGTGCTCGATGACGTCGGCGACGTCGTCGGTCTCGTCGACGCGCTCGGCGTCAAGCAAGCCGTTGTCGCCGGCCACGACATCGGCGCCACCATCGCATGGCAGGCGGCGCTGCTGCGCCCAGACCGCTTGAAGGGCGTGATCGCGCTCAGCCCGCCGTTCCGTCCGCGGGCCTTTGGCGGCACGGTGCCGCCAACATCGGTCATGCCGCGGAACGAGAATGCGGTGTTCTACCAGCTCTTCCTCCAGACTCCCGAGGCCGAGGCGGCGCTTTCGCGCGACATGCGCCGCACGTTCCGCTCGCAGTTCTACTCGCTCTCGGGTGACAGGCCGCCGTCCGCGAACGGCGGCATCGCTCAAGCCGGGATGGTGCCCCGGAAGGGCGCCGTCTTCGCCAATCCCGCGTCGTTGCCGGCCTGGATCTCGGAGGCCGACATCGATGTCTATGTTGCGGAATTCTCCCGCAGCGGGTGGCGCGGCCCCTTGAGCTGGTGGCGCAACATCGATCGCGGCTGGGAGCTCATGGCCGCCTTCGACGGCGCGGAAGTCACCGTTCCCGCCCTCTACATCGTGGGCGAGCGCGACATGATCGGCGAAGCGTTTCGATCAGCCATCGCCCTGCAATCGACGCTGGTGCCAAAGCTCCGGCCAACCGTCATGCTAGCGGGCTGCGGACATTGGACCCCGCAGGCACGCGCGTCCGATGTGAGCGCCGCGATGATCGCCTTTCTGAGGCAGACGTAGCAGGGTCACACCGGCCGCTCGCCCTTCACCGTCACCCGTGTCCCGGCGCGGGTGTGCGGCCAGTAATCCCACATCGCGCGGTGCTGGGCGCAGCGGTTGTCCCAGAATGCGATCGCGTTCTCGGTCCAGCGGAAGCGGCACTGGAACAGCGGGTTCTCCGCGTGCTGGTAGAGATAGGCGAGCAGAGCGTCGCTCTCGTCGCGCGGGATGCCGATGAGGTAGCGGGTGAAGCCGCGGTTGACGTAGAGCGCCTTGTTTCGTGTGACGGGATGGGTGCGCACCACCGGGTGCTCGGCGCGCGGATAGGCCGGCTTGTCGGCGACGCCGTAATTGGCGTAGAGGCCGCGATAGGTGGACTCGCCGTCATGCAGCGCCTTGAGCCCGTCGAGATAGACCTTCATGCGGTCCGACAACGCCTCATACGCCGCGTACATGTTGGCGAACAGCGTATCGCCGCCGCGCGGCGGACACTGCCTGATATAGAGGATCGAGCCCATCGGCGGCTCGACGTCGCAGGACACGTCGGTGTGCCAGCCCTCGCCGTTGGCGCGCGGGGAATCCTTGTCGGCATAGATCTTCATCAGCGCGGGATCTTCATCCTCATGCGGAGCCGCGGGATGAATATGCAGCTCGCCGAACTTGCGGCCGAAGGCGAGATGCTGCTGCGGCGAGATGTGCTGGTCGCGGAAGAAGATCACGAGGTTTTCGGCGAGCGCGCGGTGGATCTCGTCCATCTGGCGGTTGGAGGGCGCATCGCCATCGACGAGCCGGCCGATGTCGACGCCCGAAATCTCAGCGCCGATGATCGGGGTGAGCTTCTCGACCGCGATGGTCTCATAAGGCTCGGACTCATCGACGATATGACGGTAGCGGGGTCCTTGCCTGCCTGACAGCGAGCTCATGGAAGTTTCTCCCGGCGAAATGCTAGATATCGACCATGCTACGCCAGTTCGAATTGAGCGCAATGCGCGCCCTGAAAAACTTGATATATCAAGGTAACGATGTGCCCCGAGCGGGGAAGTTAAATGACCGAAAAAAGCCCATCAAAAAAAACCATCGCCTCCCACAGGTGCGCGGAAAGGTACGCGTCATCCGATCTTTGGAGCGTTGAAAGGTATGATTTTCGTTCCACCGGGAGTGGATCTGACCGAACCGACCGATCCCGAGTGGGGCAAAGTTTACGACGAAAATCTCGTCCCGGACAAGCGGGCGTGAGCGAGCGCAGGAGGGCGGGTTCGCGTCTTCGACGCGCCCCGGATTGACGCTCCGGATCACTCCGCCGCCGTGGTCTCCGCCACCTTGCGGCCGTTGCCGTAACGCTGGTCGATATAGTCGATCACCAGCGCCTTGAAGTCGGCGGCAATCGTCGGTCCGCGCAGGGTACGGAACTTCTTGCCGTCGACGAACACGGGCGCGGCCGGCGCCTCGCCGGTACCGGGCAGCGAAATGCCGATATTGGCGTGCTTGGACTCGCCGGGACCGTTGACGATGCAGCCCATGACCGCGACGTTGAGCTGCTCGACGCCCGGATATCTGGTCTTCCAGTTCGGCATCTCGTCGCGGATGAAATCCTGGATCGAGCGTGCCAGCTCCTGGAATGTGGTCGAGGTGGTGCGGCCGCACCCCGGGCAGGCCGCAACCAGCGGCACGAAGGTGCGGAAGCCCATGGTCTGCAGCAATTCCTGGCCGACCTGCACCTCGCGGGTGCGGTCACCGCCGGGCTCCGGCGTCAGCGAGATGCGGATGGTGTCGCCGATGCCCTGCTGCAAGAGAATGCCCAGCGCCGCCGACGATGCCACGATGCCCTTCGAGCCCATGCCGGCCTCGGTGAGACCGAGATGGATCGCGTAATCGGAACGGCGCGCCAGCTCCTGATAGACCGCGATCAGATCCTGCACGGCCGAGACTTTTGCCGACAGGATGATGCGGTTCTTGGGCATGCCCAGTTCTTCCGCGCGCGCCGCCGAGAGCAGCGCCGACTGCACCATGGCCTCGCGCGTCACCGCCCGCGCATCGCGCGGATTGGGCGAGCTCGCGTTCTCATCCATCAGCTTTGACAGCAGCTCCTGGTCGAGCGAGCCCCAATTGGCGCCGATGCGCACCGGCTTGTTGTTCTTGTTGGCGATCTCGATGATGTCGGCGAACTGCGTGTCGCGCTTGTCCTTGAAGCCGACATTGCCGGGATTGATGCGGTATTTGTCGAGCGCCTCGGCGCAGGCCGGATATTGCGCGAGCAGCTTGTGGCCGATGTAATGGAAGTCGCCGATCAGCGGCGTGTCGATGCCCTTCCTGCGCAAGCCGTCGCGGATGTGCGGGACGGCAGCGGCGGCCTCCTCGCGGTCGACGGTAATGCGCACCATCTCGGAGCCGGCACGCGCGAGTGCCGTAACCTGGGCCACCGTCGCTTCGACATCGGCGGTGTCGGTGTTGGTCATCGACTGCACCACGATCGGGGCACCGCCGCCGACAGTGACACCGGCAACCTGGACCTGCGTGGTTTGGAGCCGCGCGCTCGGGCCGGCGATGTCGGTTTGGATGTCGGATTCTTGGAGTTTTTCTGGTCTGTTCATGGGGCAACCGAATATCAGGTTTTGATGACATTCACCAAGAGGGCATGGAAGCCCGTCACGGATTCGACGGAACTGAATGTTTCCATCGTTAATTCAAGTGTTTAGGTCGCTCGTTCCAATTGTCCGGTAGCGGTCGGCATGACCGGTATATTGGGCCGGACCGGGCGAAATCAAAGAGCAATTTGGCGTCTATTCATGTGATCTGACGCACCCTAGGGTGATCCGAGAAAAGATCGGGAGGCTGCCATGGCAGGGCATAGCGAGTTGATCTCTACGGGGGAGCTCGCCAATCGTCTGGACCAGCCGAACCTTCGCGTCTTCGATTGCACGACGACGCTCGAATATCTGCCGCCCGGCAGCGACGCCCCTTACAAAGTCGTACCGGGACGCCACACTTTCGAGGCCGGACACGTGCCGGGCGCGGATTTCCTGGATCTGCAGGGCGAGTTCTCGAATCCCGACACCAAGCTCCGCTTCATGATGGCGGATTGCGCGCAGTGCGAGGCGGCTTTCTCCCGCCATGGCGTCGGCGAAGGCAGCTTTGTCGTGCTCTACTCCATCGCGACGCCGATGTGGGCGACGCGCTTCTGGTGGATGCTGAAATCACTTGGCTTCGACCACGTCGCAGTGCTCGACGGCGGCTGGGACAAATGGAAGGCGGAAGGCCGCGCAGTCGAGAGCGGACCGGCCAAAGGCTATCCGCCTGCAAAATTCACCGCAAAGCCGCGCAGCGGTTTCTTCGTCGACAAGCATCAGGTGCTGGCCGCCAGCAGCGACCGCGGCGCGGTCGTCGTCAACGCACTCAACGCCCAGCTCCACAAGGGTCTCGAACCGAGCCGCTATGGCCGGCCGGGACATATTCCCGGAAGCTGCAATGTCTCCGCGGCAGCGATGACCGATCCGAAGACCAAGGCCTTCGTGCCGCTCGCGGAAGCGGAACAAAAGTTTGCGGCGCAAGGCTTCTCTCGCGACAAGCGCGTGATCGCCTATTGCGGCGGCGGCATCTCGGCTACCGTCGATCTCTTCATGCTGCATCGCCTCGGCTACGACAAGCTCACGCTCTACGACGCCTCGATGGGCGAATGGGCAACGGATGACAAGCTGCCGATCGAGACAGGCTAAGCGCTCGCACTGTACCTCGCCCGCGTGCGGGGAGAGGTCGACGCGCGAAGCGCGTCGGGAGAGGGGGCTCTCCACGAGTCCATCTCTCACCGATTTCGCGGAAGCAGCCCGTCACCCCGTCCTCTCCCCGCATCCGCCTTCGCCAGAAGGCGGGCTTCGGCGGACAAGAGAGCGGGGCGAGGGAGAAGAACAGTCACGCCGGCACATTCGGATCAGGTACGACCTTCGGTCCGGTCATCTCCGGCCGGTTGACGAGATAGAGGCCCGCGATCACCAGCACCGCGGCAGCGCCGAAGGCGAGCGTCAGCTCGTCATGCATGATGAGATAGCTCGCGACCACGCCGAACAGCGGCGTGATGAAGGTGAAGGCGGAGAGCTTGCTCGCCGAATAGGCCTGCACCAGCGCAAACCAGATCGTGAAGGTCAGCCCGACGATCCAGATCGCCTGATAGATCACGACCGAGATCGCAAGCCACCCCGGCACATGCGTCAGCTTCTCGCCGGAGAGCAAGGAGGCTGCCGCGAGAATCGGGATCGAGATCGCAACCTGGTAGGCGAGCGCTTTTTCCGGCGCGACAAGGCGCAGTCTCGTGCCCTTGGCGATGACAGTGGTCGCGCCCCACATCGCGCCGCCGCCGACGATCATGAGATCGCCCCAGAGCACACTCGCATCGACATTGGCCTGCGGCACGCCAATCGCGAGCGCGACGCCTGCGAAGCTCAGCGCCAGCCCGGCCCATTGCGAGCTGCGCAGCCGCTCACCGAGCAGCCGGAAGGAGCCGAGCGCCACGAAGAACGGCGCGGTGTAGAGGAACACCACCGCGCGCGAAGCCGTGGTGAAGCGGAGCCCCTGATAGATCAGCACGAACTCGAAGCTGAACAGCAGGCCTGCGAGCACGCCGGGCCACAGCGAGCCGTCGCGCGCGAAGAATCTTGCACCGCGCACCCAGCCCACGAAGAGCAGCACCGGCAGCGCAGCCGTCGAGCGCAACGTCGCCTGCATCATCGCAGGGATGTCAGGCAGCGCGAGCTTGACTGCGATCTGGTTGAAGCCCCAGGACAGGCACAGCACCAGCATGAGCGCGACGGCGCCCGGGCTGAGCGGCCGCCCGGGGTCGGGTGTGACTTTATTGGATGACATTGCTTTCCTTGAGTACCGGCTTGGACGCCGTGTTGCCGAGAGCGCGATGGGATTGGAGCAATCCCATCGCGCTCTCGATTCTTGATTGAGCATAATCTTATCGGAAAACCGGTATCCACTTTTCCGGATTATGCTCTATGCGGCCTTCTGGCAGTGCGCGCAGGTGCCGGTGATTTCCACGACGGAGAGTTTTGGCGCAAAGCCCGTGGCGCGCGCGGCGGCGGACAGGCTCTGCGCCATGGGCGCCGACGGAATCTCGCCGACCGAGCCGCAGCGTTCGCAAATCAGGAACGCCACCAGCGAGGCCGCGTCGTGGTCATGCGCGCAGGCGAGATAGGCGTTGCGGCTTTCGATACGATGCACGAGGCCGTTCGCCATCAAAAAATCGAGCGCGCGGTAGATCGTGATCGGCGCCGGCCTCGGCAGCGATTTGGCCAGTTCGTCGATCACTTCATAAGCGCCGAGGGGCCGGTGGCTCGACGACAAAGCCTGCAGGACCTGACGGCGGATCGGGGTGAATTTCTGCCCCCGCTCGCGACAGACCAGCTCCGCATGACTGATCGCCTCCGCCGTGCAGCGGTTGTGGTCATGGTCGGGCGCGGGAAAGGCCGGCTTTGTCGAGGTCATTGGGCTGATTTCTACCATTTCGGGGACCGATCCCAAACCCCGATGCTCAGCCATGTGCTGGATGCGTAGCTGGGACCTGTTAACCTGCCATCAAAAATTCATAAGCTAGCTTATTATATTCGAGGCTTATTGGAGACCAGGCTTATGGGTTCCGTGGACCTTAATTTTCTGTTCACCCTTGCCGAGGTGCAGCGCCTGATGCGCGCCTATGCCGACCGCGAGGCCGCGCGCTTCGGCATCACGCGCGCGCAATGGGCGGTGCTGGCCAAGGTCGAGCGCAGCGAGGGCATGAAGCAGACCGAGCTCGCCGAGCAGATGGAAATGCAGCCGATCACGCTGACGCGGCTGATCGACAAGCTCTGCGACAGCGGCTGGATCGAGCGGCGCGGCGATGAAACCGACCGCCGCGTCAACCGCCTCTATCTGCGCAAGGCCGGGCGCCACCTGCTCGGCAAGCTCGCGGGCCTTCGCTCGGAAATCACTGCGACCGCGCTCGAGGGCATCGATCCCGCTGACGCCCTCCGCCTCCTCGCCCAACTCGACCTGATCAAGGAGAACGTGCGCCACGCCGGCCAGAACCATGAGGCGGACGCACCGAAGAAAGAACAGCGCTATGGCTGATCCCGTATTGAAATTCCCGCCGGAGCAGAAGGGTGCGCCTGCCGGCCGGCCGGCCAGGAAGCTCGCCGCGGAACCGCGCCGACGGCTGCTCGCCGCCATGCGCCGCTACCGCCGCGTCCTGCTGCTCGTGGTGCTGCCGATGGCCGCCGCCATCGGCGGACTTACGTTTTATCTGAATGGCGGCCGCTATGTCGGCACCGACGACGCCTATGTCGGCGCACAGAAGGTGCTGATCACCCCCGATATCTCCGGAAAGATCATCAAGGTCGTGGTCAAGGAAGGCCAGAACGTCAAAGAAGGCGACGAGCTGTTCGAGATCGATCCCGAGCCGTTCCAGCTCGCCGTCAACCAGGCCAAGGCACAGCTCGAGCAGGCCAAGACCACCTATGAAAACCTGATCGCCAATGTGAAGATCTACGGCCAGATGCTCGATCTGGCTCAGCGGGGCGTCGACCTGAAGCAGCGCGACGTCGCGCGCAAGCAGCAGCTCGTCGACCAGAAGGTCGGCTCGCAGCTCGACCTCGACAATTCCGCCAGCGGCCTCGTCACTGCCGGCGCGCAGATGCAATTCGTCAAGCAGAATCTTTCCAACGCCAAGGCACAGCTCCTCGGCAATCCGGACCTGCCGATGACGGACTTCCCGCCCTATGCGCAAGCCAAGGCGCAGCTCGACATGGCACAGCGCAACCTCGACCACACCGTGCTGCGCGCGCCGATGGCTGGCGTCGCGACACAAGTCGAGCAGATCCAGCTCGGCCGCTTCCTCCCCGCCGGCGCGCCGGTGTTCTCGATCATCGATATCGACAACCCCTGGGTCGACGCCAATCCGAAGGAATCCGATTTCACCTATGTCACCGAAGGCCAGCCGGTCACGCTCGACGTCGACGCATTCCCGGACCACGTCTTCAAGGGCACTGTCGGCTCGCTCTCGCCCGGCACCGGAGCGCAATTCGCGATCCTGCCGCCGCAGAACGCGACCGGCAATTTCGTCAAGGTGGTGCAGCGCGTGCCCGTGCGGATCTATTTCGACAAGGACGATCCGTTCGTGAAAAAGCTGAAGGCCGGCATGAGCGTCTATGCCACCATCGACACTGGCCACAAGCGCACGCTGGCGGGGCTCTTCGGCCTCGCGCCGGCGACTGCCGCGCAGAAATAGGCAAACGATGTCGCCGACCACGGTGCCAGCCGCCTCGATGGGTCCGGGTCTGCGCCGGAACATGGTGACGATCTGCGCCATGACGGCGACGATCATGCAGGCGCTCGACACCACCATCGCAAACGTGGCGCTGCCCTACATGCAGGGCTCGCTGTCGGCCTCGCAGGACCAGATCAATTGGGTGCTTACGTCCTATATCGTCGCGGCCGCAATCATGACTGCGCCGGTGGGATGGATCGCCAACCGCTTCGGCCGCAAGCGCATCTTCATCATCTGCTCGGGCGGCTTCACCATTGCCTCGGTGCTGTGCGGGCTCGCGCAGGACATCAACCAGATGGTGCTGTTCCGCCTCCTGCAGGGCGTATTCGGCGCAGCGCTGGTGCCGCTGTCGCAGGCCGTGATGCTCGATTCCTACACGTTGCAGGAACGCGCGAAAGCCATGTCGATCTGGGGCATGGGCGTGATGATGGGCCCGATCATGGGGCCCTCGCTGGGCGCCTGGCTGACGGAGACCTATTCCTGGCACTGGGTGTTCTTCGTCAACCTGCCGTTCGGCGCCATCACCGTGCTCGGCCTCATCATTTTCATGGATGAGACCAAGAAGAACCTCAACCTGCGCTTCGACTGGTTCGGCTTCACCGCGCTTGCGGTTGCGATCGGCTCGCTGCAGGTCGCGCTCGACCGCGGCGAGCAGCTCGGCTGGCTCGAATCGAACGAGATCATCGCGGAGTTCATCATCGCCGGCATCGGCTTCTATTACTTCCTCGCGCATTCGTTCACGACCTCGCGCCCGTTCATCCAGTTCGCGCTGTTCAAGGACCGCAACTTCGTCACAGGCTGCGTGTTCATGGGCGTCATGGGTCTCGTGCTCTATTCCACCATGGCGCTCGCCTCGCCCTATTTGCAGAACGTCATCGGCTATCCCATCATCACCGCCGGCGTGCTGCTCGCAAGCCGCGGCTGCGGCACCTTCGTCGCGATGATGATCGTCGGCCGCCTGATGCGCCATATCGAGGCGCGCATGCTGATCACCACCGGCCTTTCCATCACGGCACTGTCGCTGTACCAGATGACCGGCTGGACCGACCAGACCCAGGTGAGCGAGATCATCACCATCAGCGTCATCCAGGGCTTTGGCTTCGGCCTCGTCTTCGTCCCGCTCTCGACGGTGGCGTTTCTGACGCTGCCCGGACACTTACGCACCGAAGGCACCTCGATGTTGACGCTAATGCGCAACGTCATGAGCTCCGTCGGCATCTCCGTCGTGATCGCGGAGCTGACGGAGGGATCGCGCCGCATCTATGCGGTCCTCAACGACCACATCAATCCGTTCAATCATGCCATGCAGATGCCCGACGTCGCCGGCATGATCGACATGAACACCGACAAGGGCCGTGCCATGGCGGATGTGATGCTGAATGTGCAATCGCAGATCATCGCGTTCTCGCAGGATTATCAGCTGGTGTTGATCTTCATCCTGTGCTCGATCCCGCTCGCGATCATGATCGGTTCGACCAAGGCGAGCTTGCGCAAGCAGCCGGCCGGGCCGGAGCATGCGGTGATGGATTAGCCTGTCGCAGCAATAAAGCTCGTCCTGCGCGGGCTTGATCCGCGCATCCATCAATCTTCGCAAGAATCGTTGTTTGGATGGATGGCCGGGTCAAAGCCCGGCCATGACCAATGTGAACGCAGCGGCAACGGCTCGCCAAATTACACATCAAAGAACACCGTCTCGCCCTCGCCCTGCAAATGCAGGTCGAGCTTGTAGATGGCGTTGCCGTTGCCGGCCTCGCGTTCGGCGATCAGCGTCGCGCGGCGGTCGGGTGGCACCAGCGCGAGCACGGGGTCGCTCGCGTTGCCCTTCTCGTCGCCAAAATAGATCCTTGTATAGAGATGACGCAGCATGCCGCGCGCGAACACGGCAAGCAGAAGATGCGGCGCCTGCGGCTTGCCGTCGGGATCGGGCACCAAGCCCGGCTTGATGGACTCGAAGACATAGCCGCCGTTGGCATCGGTGCCGCAGCGGCCGAAGCCGCGGAATTTCGCGTTCGGCAGCGCGCGCTTGTCCTGCGGATCGGAGAAGTGGCCCTGGGAATCCGCCTGCCAGATTTCGAGCATGGCATCGGGCACCGGCTGCCCCTCGCCGTCGAACACCCGGCCCTCGACGCGGATGCGCTCACCCGAGGCGTCCGGTGTCACGAGATTGCTCGTGAACGCATCGTTCCAGTCGTATTTGCCGTCCGGCGTCAGCCCGTACTTGAAGAACGGACCGACGGTCTGCGACGGCGTGATGCCTTTTGGAGTTTCCTGCACTACTTTTTCTCCATTGGCGTGGCGTTCCGGCCGCGCAGCACGATGTTGAAGCGATAGCACAGCGCCCATTCCGGCCGGGTGTTCTCGATGTCGAAAGACGAGATCATTCGCGCGCGCGCCTTTTCGTCCGGCACCGAATTGAAGATCGGGTCGAAGGCGAACAGGGGATCGCCCGGGAAATACATCTGAGTCACCAGACGCGAGACGAAGGAGTGGCCGAACACCGAGAAATGGATGTGCGCCGGCCGCCAGGCGTTGTGGTGATTGCCCCAGGGATAGGCGCCGGGCTTGATGGTGATGAACTTGTAATAGCCGGACGCATCCGATTGCGCACGGCCGGCGCCGGTGAAGTTCGGATCGAGCGGCGCCGGATGCTGATCGCGGACGTGGATGTAGCGGCCGCAGGCATTAGCCTGCCAGATCTCGAGCAGCGTGTTCGGCAGGCCGCGGCCGTCCTCGTCGAGCACATGGCCATGCACGATGATGCGCTCGCCAAGCGGCTCGCCGTTGTGCTGGGTGGTGAGGTCGTTGTCGCCCGCGCGCACGGTCTCATGGCCGTAGACCGGGCCGGTCAGTTCCGACAGCGTATGGCGCATCGGGACCAGCGGCTTCTGCGGCGCGCGCAGGATCGAGCTCCGGTATTCCGGCGACAGCGGCAACGGATGCGCGTCGTTGCTTCTGGCGGGATAGACAAAGCCCATGACAGTTTCCTCCGCGATGTTGAGGCCCGCGCTCGCTCAATCATTATAGGATATAACTAATTCGGGAAAGCCCTTTCAATTTCTTCACCTCGCCCCGCGTGCGGGGAGAGGTCGGAATGCATCGAAAGATGCATTCCGGGTGAGGGGGAGTCTCCGCGAATCGTCTGTCACCGTTGTCGCGGGAGCGACCCCTCACCCTACCTCTCCCCGCGAAGGGCGGGGAGAGGGGGAGGAAAGAGATTCAGTTCAGCTTCTCGATCGCGACGGCGACACCCTGGCCGACGCCGACGCACATGGTGGCGAGCGCACGTTTGCCCTCACCCTTCTCCATGCCGTGGACCGCCGTCATGGCGAGCCGCGCGCCGCTCATGCCGAGGGGATGGCCGAGCGCGATCGCCCCGCCATGCGGGTTGACGAAATCGGCATCTTCCTTGACGCCGAGTTGCCTGAGGCAAGCTATGCCTTGCGAGGCGAACGCTTCATTGAGCTCGATCAAATCGAAATCGGAGATCTTGAGGCCCAGCCGCTCCATCAGCTTGCGGGTGGCCGGCACCGGGCCGATGCCCATGATGCGCGGCGGCACCGCGGCCGCCGCAAGGCCGAGAAGCTTCGCGCGCGGCGTGAGGCCGTGCTTCTTCACCGCCGCCTCGGAGGCGAGGATCATCGCCGCCGCGCCGTCGTTGACGCCCGACGCATTGCCGGCAGTCACCGTGCCGGGATTGCGCACGATCGGCTTCAGCTTGGCGAGGCCCTCCGGCGTCGTGTCAGGGCGCGGATGCTCGTCCTTATTCACCACGACAGGACCTGCCTTGCCGCCGGCAATGGTGATCGGCGTGATCTCTTCGGCGAAATAGCCCGAGGCGATCGCTTGTCCTGCGCGCTGCTGCGAGCGGAGCGCAAACGCGTCCTGATCGGCGCGCGATACCTGGTACTCCTCGGCGACGTTCTCGCCGGTCTCCGGCATCGAGTCGACGCCATATTGCGCCTTCATCAGCGGATTGATGAACCGCCAGCCGATGGTCGTATCGAAGATGTCGGCCGAGCGGGAGAACGCTTCCGCCGCCTTGCCCATCACGAACGGGGCGCGCGTCATCGACTCGACGCCGCCCGCGACCGCGAGATCGATCTCGCCCGCGCGGATCGCCCGACCCGCCGCGCCGACCGCATCGAGGCCCGAGGCGCAGAGACGATTCAGCGTCTGACCGGGAACCGAATCCGGGAGGCCCGCGAGCAACAACGCCATGCGCGCAACATTGCGATTGTCCTCACCGGCCTGGTTGGCGCAGCCGAAAAAGACCTCGTCGACTTGCGACCAGTCCAGCTTCGGATGCTTCGCCATCAGCGCCTTGATGGGCGCAGCCGCCAGATCGTCGACGCGCACCTTGGCGAGCGCGCCGCCGAAGCGGCCGATCGGGGTCCGGACGGCATCGCAAACATAGACATCACCCATCGGTTTCTCCCTCAATGCCGTGTTGGAACAGCATTTTTCAGGCGAGTTGTAGGAGTGCGTTCCACCGAGGTCAATTGAGGGATTTGCCGCAAGCTGCGCTTTCGCGCACCGCCGTCATGTCATGGCGGGGTGGAAAACCCGACCCAACGCGGCAAACCGATAGGAGGGCCACGCGAAATTGGTTAGTTTGCGCCGCCCATGACCGTTCAGCAGCCGATCTCTGTTCCGCCCGCCCCGCCCGAAACCACGGCGGCAGAGGCAGCGAATGCGCGCGTCACGCCGATGATGGAACAGTACCTGGAGATCAAGGCCGCGCATCCGGGGTTGCTGCTGTTCTATCGCATGGGCGATTTCTACGAATTGTTCTTCGAGGACGCCGAGATTGCCTCCCGGGCGCTCGGCATCGTCCTGACCAAGCGCGGCAAGCACCAGGGCATGGACATCCCGATGTGCGGCGTGCCGGTCGAGCGCGCCGAAGATTATCTGCACCGCCTGATCGGCGCCGGACACCGCGTCGCCGTGTGCGAACAGACCGAGGATCCTGCAGCGGCCCGCGCCCGCGGCTCCAAGAGCGTGGTCAAGCGCGCCGTCATTCGCCTGGTGACGCCGGGCACGCTCACCGAAGACACCCTGCTCGATGCCCGTGCCAACAACTACCTGCTCGCGATCGCGCGCGCGCGTTCATCGAGCGGCGCCGACCGTTTCGGCCTCGCCTGGATCGATATCTCGACCTCCGAATTCATCGTGATGGAATGCGCCGGCGGCGAATTGCAGGCAACGCTGGCGCGCATCAATCCAAACGAGGCGATCGTCACCGACGCGCTGTTTGGCAACAACGAGCTGTCGGCGCTGCTCAATGAGTTGCCGGCGGTGACGCCGTTGACCCGTGACGTCTTCGACAGTTCCACCGCCGAGCGGCGGCTATGCGACTATTTCGCGGTCGCGACCATGGATGGCCTGGCCGCGATGTCGCGGCTGGAAGCCACGGCCGCCGCCGCCGCCGTCACCTACATCGACCGCACGCAGGTCGGAAAGCGCCCGCCGCTGTCGCCGCCTGCGCGCGAAGCCGCCGGCACCACCATGGCGATCGATCCGGCAACCCGCGCCAACCTCGAGCTGACCCGCACGCTCGCAGGCGAGCGCCGCGGCTCGCTGCTCGATGCGATCGACTGCACCGTCACACCGGCGGGCTCGCGGCTTCTGGCGCAGCGGCTCGCCGCCCCGCTGACCGACACGGCGCAAATCGCACGGCGGCTGGATGCGGTCAGCGCGTTCGTCGCCGACAGCGCCGCGCGCGAAGACATCCGTTCCATCCTGCGCGGTGCGCCCGACATGTCGCGTGCGCTGGCACGGCTCTTCGTCGGCCGCGGCGGTCCGCGCGATCTCGCGAGCCTGCGCGACGGCATCCTGGCGGCCGACCAGGCTGTCGCGCGGCTGGAAGAGCTCGAGCAACCGCCGCAGGAAATCGCATCCGTGATCGCGGCGCTGCGCCGGCCCTCGCGTGAGCTGGCGCGCGAGTGTAGCCGTGCCTTGGCCGAGCAGTTGCCGCTGATCAAGCGCGACGGCGGCTTCGTGCGCGAAGGCTATGAGCGGGCGCTCGATGAAGCGCGCAGCCTGCGCGATGCCTCGCGGCTCGTGGTGGCCGCGATGCAGGCGCGCTATGCCGACGCGACCTCCATCAAGGGCCTGAAGATCCGGCACAACAATGTGCTGGGTTATTTTGTCGAGGTCACGGCCCAGCATGGCGACAGGCTGATGTCGCCGCCTCTGAATGCGACCTTCATCCATCGCCAGACGCTCGCGGGCCAGGTGCGCTTCACTACCGCCGAGCTCGGTGAAACCGAGGCCAAGATCGCCAATGCCGGCGCGCGCACACTCAACCTCGAGCTCGAAATTTTTGAGCGACTCTGCGCCAAAGCGCTGGAAGCGAGCGACGATCTGCGCGCCGCCGCGCAAGCCTTTGCGCTGCTCGACGTCGCCACCGCGCTCGCCAAACTGGCCATCGACGACAATTATGTGCGCCCCGAGGTCGACGCCTCGCTTGGCTTTGTCGTCGAGGCCGGCCGCCATCCCGTGGTCGAGCAGGCGCTCAAGCGCGAGGGCCAGCCCTTCATTGCCAATAGCTGTGATCTGTCGCCCGTACCCCCACCCTACCCTTCCCCGCAAGCCGGGGATGGTAGGGCGGGGGCGGGCCAGGTCTGGCTGATCACCGGACCGAACATGGCCGGCAAGTCGACTTTCCTGCGCCAGAACGCGCTGATTGCGCTGCTCGCGCAAATCGGATCATTCGTGCCGGCAGGCCGCGCTCGGATCGGCATCGTCGACCGGCTGTTCTCGCGCGTCGGCGCAGCCGATGATCTCGCGCGCGGCCGCTCGACCTTCATGGTCGAGATGGTGGAGACCGCGGCAATCCTCAATCAGGCGAGCGAACGCTCGCTGGTGATTCTCGACGAGATCGGCCGGGGCACGGCGACCTTCGACGGGCTGTCGATTGCGTGGGCGGCGATCGAGCATCTGCATGAGACGAACCGCTGCCGCACGCTCTTCGCCACACATTATCATGAGCTGACCGCGCTCTCGGCCAGGCTGGCGCGGATGTTCAATGCCACCGTCCGCGTCAAGGAATGGCAGGGCAATGTGGTGTTCCTGCACGAGGTGCTGCCGGGTTCGGCCGACCGCTCCTACGGCATCCAGGTTGCCAAGCTCGCCGGCCTTCCCCCGCCGGTGATCGCGCGCGCCAGGGCGGTGCTGGCAAAACTGGAGGCGCAGGACCGCGGCCAGACGGCGCGTGCGCTCGCTGACGATCTGCCGCTGTTCGCCGTCCCCTCGCGCGCCGCCACGGAGGCAGCGCCGCCGAGCGAGACGGACCAACTGATCCAGGCGATCAAAGCGCTGCACCCCGATGAGATGTCACCGCGCGATGCGCTGGAGACTCTGTACCGGCTCAAATCACTCGCGGACAAGACGCCATGAGGTTCGCGGCATGGCTCCTGGTGTGGCTCGCGCTGGCCACCGGCCTGCTGCAGGTGCTGATTTGCGTCGTGATGCTGTTCTCATCGGGCTGGGCGATCCCGCTCGTGCTGATGTTGATGCTGCTGCCACTCCTGCCGTTGATCCTGATGCAGGAGATCGGCACGTTACGCAGGTTGGACCCGGTGGTGCCCGCCACCGTCGCCCTCATTTCGATGGCAGTGTCGTGCGGGTTTTACTGGGAGCTGTTCACGAGGATGGCGGAGTGAGGCGTGAACCGCGAAATGGCGGTCATTGCGAGGAGCGAAGCGACGAAGCAATCCAGACTGCATCGACGGCAACAGTCTGGATTACTTCGCTTCGCTCGCAATGACGTAGTCTATTTCGCCAACTTCGCCCGCCGCCGCCCGAGCCACCACAGCATCAAATTCCAGCTCACGCAGGTCGCAAGTCCGAGGCCTAACCCCGCGGCGGAGCCGAGATGGAGCGCGCCGAGATGCAGCACGACAATCGCCAGTCCAAATCCCATCATGCCCCAGGCGCTGTTGGCGATCACGGCGGCGGTTGCGCGTCCGCCGATACGCGGATGCAGGATCAGCATCATGCTGGAGAACACCGCCGGGAACAGCGCGAGGATGCCGCTGACGCTGGGACCGACCCGGCCCGACAGCGTGACGACCGTGGCGACGAGCGCCGCGACCAGTGACGCCCGCAGCGGCACGTCGTACCAGCGACGCGCGATCGGTGGCATTTTCACGTGGCGATAGCGCTGCATCAGCGGCGTGCAGATCGCAAACGCCACCGCATTGATGAGAAGACCACCGCTGAGCGACCAGTGCGACGAAGCGACGACCGCGGCAATGGCGATCCACACCGCCGCCGCGACACCATAGCTCACCAGAAGAGTATGCCGCTGCGCCAGCAGCGTATAGGTCAGCCCGAGAAAGATCGTCGCCGCATTGATCGGCAGGCTCGCCAGCGCGCCCTGCGCAATGAAGGCCGAGTCATGGTCAAGCGCGAGGAAGACGTAAGAGGGGCCGGCCGAGATCGGCAGCGTCGCCACCAGCGCGCCGATCACGGGTCCCGAATGCTCGGTGATGAAGGACGCCGAGACCACGAAGGCGGCGGCGACGATCATGCGGAAGGCGAGGATGAGGTAATAAGCGAGGTCGGGGGACATTACCGGTTTCTTCGTCAAGCCCGGCCATGACAAGCATTAGATCCGTTTCATGTTCACCGAAACCTTTGGGCCGTGCTTGATGGTCTGATAGACCACGCAATAGCGCTCGGTGAGCTTGAGCAGGAGATCGAGCCTGTCCTGCGGCGCCTCGGTGTCGATCTCGAAGCGGACGCGGATTTCTTCGAAGCCGACCGGCGTCTCCTTGTCGACGCCGAGCGTGCCGCGGAAATCGAGATCGCCCTCGGCGAACACCACGCCCTTTTTCAAGGGCACACCGATCGCGGTCGCGACCGATTTCAGCGTGACGCCGGCGCAGGCGACCAGCGCTTCCAGCAGCATGTCGCCGGAGCAAAGCTCGAGCCCGGAGCCGCCGGTTGCGGGATGCAGGCCCGCGACCGCGAGCGCGCGGCCGGTCTCGACCTTGCAGGTCAGGCCTTCGCTGTCGATCGAGCCCCTGGCCTTCAGCGTGATCACCGCGGCGGAGGGATCCTGCTTGTAGCGCTCCTTGATCGGGGCCTGCATCGCGCGAAGTTCGGCGGCGTCCATTGCTGTTCTCCCGGCTTTGTCGGTTGGCGGGTATAGCCGTCGCACACGAACGTGTCAGCCCGCAGGCCACGCCGTACCCGGCTGCAGCGGAATCATGCCATTCGATCCCGGCCGCGGCCCTTGAAAAATCAGCCGCCTGATCAATTATTTGGGATGATGCAAGGGATCGACGGGTGGCGGCCGGTATTAAGACCGGATCGCCTTCCCTGATCGGTTTCTCAAGATTGTCCCCGTGACAGCATTGTTCCCGTGACAGCACGGACGGGGTCCGATATCCGGGTAGATGATGGACAACCTGGTCGCAAAACCGACACCCGCCACCGACTCCGGCTTCGACTCCCAGCGCGTCGCAGCCGCGGTCGACGCGCTGGCGGAGAAGCATGCCGGCCGCGAGGACGTGTTCCGGTCTTCGGTTGCGCAGATGCTCAAGACCGAATTGATCGCCGCGCGCGCGGCCACGCAGGCGCGGCTCCTGAAGGACCGTCACGGCCGCCGCTGCGCGGAGCGGCTGTGCTTCGTGCAGGACGAGATCATCCGCATCCTGTTTGCGGCGGCCACGCAGCATCTCTACCGCTCGCCGGTACCCTCCGGAGCCGAGCGCATGGCCGTCGTGGCGACAGGCGGCTACGGCCGCGGGCTGATGGCGCCGGAATCCGACATCGATCTGCTGTTCATCCTGCCCTACAAGCAGACCGCCTGGGGCGAGCAGGTAGCCGAAGCGATCCTGTATTGCCTGTGGGACATGGGGCTCAAGGTCGGGCACGCCACCCGCTCGGTCGACGAATCGATCCGGCAGGCGCGCGGCGACGTGACCATCCGCACCGCGATCCTGGAGACGCGCTACCTCGCCGGCGACAAGCCGCTCTACGATGAGCTGGTCGCGCGCTTCGACAAGGAGGTGGTGCAGGGGACGGCAGCGGAGTTCGTCACGGCAAAGCTCGCCGAGCGCGAGGAGCGGCATCGCCGCGCCGGACAATCGCGCTATCTGGTCGAGCCCAATGTCAAGGACGGCAAGGGCGGCCTGCGCGACCTGCACACGCTGTTCTGGATCGCGAAGTATGTCTACCGCGTGCGCGACACCGACGAGCTGATGGAGCGCGGCGTGTTCGACGCGCAGGAATACCGCACCTTCGGCCGCTGCGCCGACTTCCTCTGGTCGGTCCGCTGCAACCTGCACTTCCTCACCGGCCGAGTCGAGGAGCGGCTGTCCTTCGACCTGCAGCGCGAGATCGCGGTCCGGCTCGGCTATACCTCGCACCCCGGCATGCAGGACGTCGAGCGCTTCATGAAGCACTACTTCCTGGTGGCGAAAGACGTCGGTGACCTCACCGCTATCCTGTGCGCCAAGCTGGAGGACCAGCAGGCCAAGCCCGCGCCGGTCTTAAGCCGCTTCATGGCGCGCTTGCGCCCCGGCACCGCGCGGCGACGGGTGCCCGACAGCGACGACTTCATCGTCGACAACAACCGCATCAATCTCGCCGCGCCCGACGTGTTCAAGCACGATCCGGTCAATCTGATCCGGTTCTTCCGCCTGGCGCAGAAGAACAACCTCGCCTTCCATCCCGACGCGATGCGGACAGTGACGCGCTCGCTGAAGCTCGTGAATACCGAGCTTCGGGAGAATCCGGAGGCCAACCGGCTGTTCATGGAGATTCTGACCTCGAACGACGCCGAGACCGTGTTGCGGCGGATGAACGAGACCGGCGTGCTCGGTCATTTCATCCGCGCCTTCGGCAAGATCGTGTCGATGATGCAGTTCAACATGTACCACCACTATACGGTGGACGAGCATCTGATCCGCTGCATCGGCTTCCTGCAGGACATCGAGCGCGGCGGCAACGAGGAGCTCGCGCTCGCCAGCGACCTGATGCGCAAGATCCAACCCGAGCACCGCCCGGTGATCTATATCGCCGTGCTGTTGCACGACATCGCCAAGGGCCGGCCCGAGGATCATTCGATCGCGGGTGCCAAGGTGGCGCGGCGGCTCTGCCCGCGGCTCGGCTTCTCGCCCGGCGACACCGAGCTGGTGGCCTGGCTGATCGAAGAGCACCTGACCATGTCGACGGTGGCGCAATCGCGCGACTTGTCCGACCGCCGCACCATCGAGAATTTCGCCACCGTCGTGCAATCGGTCGAGCAGATGAAGCTGCTCACCGTCCTCACCACCGCCGACATCCGCGGCGTCGGCCCCGGCGTGTGGAACGGCTGGAAAGCGCAGCTCCTGCGCAGCCTTTACTATGAGACCGAGCCGGTCCTGACCGGCGGCTTCTCGGAAGTGAACCGAGCCCGCCGCGTTGCCGCGGCGCAGGCGGAATTCCGCTCCGCCTTCACCGAATGGCCCGAAACCGAGATCGATGCCTACATCGGGCGGCACTATCCTGCCTACTGGCTCAAGGTCGAGCTGCCGCGCAAGATCCGCCATGCCAGGTTCGTGCGCGCCAGCGAGCAGGCCGGCCACAAGCTCGCGATCAATGTCGGCTTCGACGAGACGCGCGCCGTCACCGAGCTCACGATCCTTGCCGTGGACCACCCCTGGCTCTTGTCGATCATCGCGGGCGCCTGTGCGTCCGCCGGCGCCAACATCGTCGATGCCCAGATCTACACCACGACCGACGGCCGCGCACTCGACACTATTGCGATCTCGCGGGAATACGACCTCGACGAGGACGAGGGCCGGCGCGCCACCCGCATCGGCGACATGATCGAGGACGTGCTGGAGGGCAAGCTCCGCCTCCCCGAAGCCGTCGCGCGACGCGCCGCCGGCCGCGGCAAGCCGCGCCCCTTTGTGGTCGAGCCGGAAGTCATCATCAACAACCAGTGGTCGGAGCTTTATACCGTCATCGAGGTTTCCGGCCTCGACCGGCCTGGCCTGCTGTATCAACTGACCACCGCGCTCTCGAAGCTCAATCTCAATATCGCCTCGGCCCATGTCGCAACCTTCGGCGAGCGGGCGCGCGACGTGTTCTATGTCACCGATCTCCTCGGCGCCCAGATCAACGCGCCGACGCGGCAAGCCGCGATCAAGAGCGCGCTCTTGCACCTGTTGTCGAGCGAGGACGCCGTGGCGAAGCCGGCGGCGTGACCTTCGCGCGAACCGGTGCCCACTTCGCTTGAAGACGCTATAGCTCCACACCCTCATGGGTGAGCAGCCAGCGCTTGCGCGCGAGTCCGCTGCCATACCTGATCAGCGCGCCGTTGGCGCCGATCAAACGATGGCAGGGAATCACGACGCTGATCGGGTTCGAGCCATTGGCATGCCCGACCGCGCGCATTGCGTTCGGCGCGCCCAGCCTTGCGGCCAGCGCTCCATAGGTCATGGTGGTGCCGGCCGGTATCTTCACCAGCGCCATCCAGACCTTGCGCTGGAACGGCGTGCCGGCGATGCGCCATTCGATTTGCTTGAGGGAATCGAGATCGCCGTTGAAGTAATGCGTCAGCGCCGACCTGATCGCCTTCGGTGCGCGCGCGTCCTGCAATTCGACGGCGCCGTATTGCAGACGCAACAGCTCCATGATGCGTTCGGTGTGGTCTTCCCAGTCGAAGGCGCGCAACGCGCCGTCCACATCGGTGACAATAAGCGCCGGCCCGATCGGCGTCGTCAGGCGATCGACCGAAAAATGCTCAGGCGGCTTTCCGCGCATCGGCCTTGTCCTCCAACGCGGCGCCCGCCGCCCACAGATGCAGCCTGACATCCATCGCGCCGGTCAATGCTGGAAAATCAAACATGTGGTCGTTCCATGGGCGAGCAGACGTCCCTGGCTGTCGGTGATCCTGCCCTCGGCCGTGCCGACGCGGCGGCCGCGGGTCAACACCAGGCCTTCCGCCCGGATCGTCCCCGTCTCGGGAGTGATCGGCCGCAGCAACGAAATCTTGAATTCGAGCGTGGTCTGGCCGACGCCCTTCTCGAGCGTGGACTGGACCGCCAACCCCATGCAGCTATCGAGCAGCGTGGCCGCAAAGCCGCCATGCACAGTGCCCGCGGGATTGAGATGGCGGCCGTTCGGCTCTGCGGTGACAAGCACGCGCCCGCTCTCCGCCTCGGCTACATCGTAGCCCAAGGTCTGCGCGATGGTATTGAGCGGCAGCGTTCCGTCAGCGAGCCCCTGGACAAATTCCAGGCCGCTCATTTGTTTTCGTCGATCGGCGTCGACCGTCCCATAGGTCTTCTTCATCAGCGAACCATCATCCATCGGAGCGACCCTGTCTTGCGGCTTTCGGACATGGTCGTCCCTGCGTTCCGAAAGCCACACGCCAAGCCCTCCGCCAATCCCTCCCACTCTCTCGAGTGCCCATGCCCACGTCCACCCGAAAGCTGGGGGACGGATGGACAGGCGCGACCTGCCGTAATCGCATTGACTTTGCTTGGTTTTGCTTGAGATTTCCCATCTTTCGCGCCGCATCATCTTGCATTGCAGCATGGCTTCGGCCATCATTCTGTCCACGATGGGCCAGGCCCATCGGATCAGCACAATCCCTCCATGAGGAACGCATCATTATGAGGAATGGTTTTCTCCGTCTCGCCGGCGCTGCGACGCTTGCCTTCGCGCTCTCGGCGAGTTCGGCGCTCGCGCAAAAGAAATATGATACCGGCGCGACCGACACAGAGATCAAGATCGGCCAGACCGCGCCGTTCAGTGGACCGGCTTCGGCCTATGCCACGATCGGCAAGACCCAGGCCGCTTACATCAAGATGATCAACGATCAGGGCGGCGTGAATGGTCGCAAGATCAATTTCATCCAGTATGACGACGCCTACAGCCCGCCGAAGACCGTCGAGCAGGTGCGCAAGCTGGTCGAGAGCGATGAAGTGCTGTTGACGTTCCAGCTTCTCGGCACGCCGCCGAATGCGGCCGTGCAGAAATATCTCAATGCCAAAAAGGTGCCGCAACTCTTCGCGGCGACGGGAGCATCCAGGTTCAGTGATCCCAAGAAGTACCCCTGGACGATGGGATTCAATCCGAACTACTTCGTCGAGGGTCGAATTTATGGACAGTACATTCTGAAGAACCACCCGAACGCCAAGGTCGGCATCCTCTATCAGAATGACGACCTCGGTAAGGACTATCTGAACGGGCTCAAGGCGGGCCTTGGCGACAAGGCCAAGAGCATGATCGTGACGGAAGCCTCCTATGAGGTCTCCGACCCGACCATCGACTCGCAGATTCTCAAGATCAAGGGTTCCGGCGCCGACCTGTTCTTCTCGGCCTCGACGCCGAAGCAGGCCGCGCAGGCGATCAAGAAGATCTACGAGCTCGGCTGGCACCCCGTGCAGATCCTGGACATCAACGCGACCTCGGTCGGCGCCGTGATGAAACCGGCCGGGCTCGAGGCCTCCAAGGGCGTGATCAGCACCGGCTATGCCAAGGATCCGGCCGATCCGACCTGGAAGGACGACCCCGGCATGAAGAAATATCTCGACTTCATGGCCAAGTATTATCCCGACGGCGACAAGGAATCGAACTTCAACGTCTACGGCTATATCACCACGCAGCTGCTGATCCATGTCCTCAAAGAGTGCGGCGACAATCTCACCCGCGAGAACGTGATGAAGCAGGCCACTCACCTGAAGGACGTTCAGCTCGACCTGACGCTGCCGGGCATCCTCAACAACACCACGCCCACCGACTATCGGGTGAACAAGCAGCTCCAGATGATGAAGTTCAACGGCCAGCGCTGGGAGCTGTTCGGCCCGATCTTGGAGGACACGGCTGCTGCGGGGTAAGCACGACACGCACCAGTCGCAACCTCCAAGACTCGTCATGCCCGGCCTTGTGCCACGGCTGTCCGGCACGATTTCTGCTTGAGAAAGTGCACGACATTGATTCTGCTTGAGTTCAGTGGATTGCGAATCATCTGGACAGCAAGAGGATCAACGCCGTGCGTCACCAGAATATCGT
>Ga0134128_10001356_pt1 | contig 31663 bp, 26 predicted proteins | sample KB31754_FD_96462 | JGI IMG/M metagenome (GOLD analysis project Ga0134128, IMG submission 96462) | Terrestrial soil microbial communities with excess Nitrogen fertilizer from Kellogg Biological Station, Michigan, USA - KB3-175-4 | ecosystem: Environmental > Terrestrial > Soil > Unclassified ... | reverse complement strand
TCTATATCGATGAAGTCGTGATACGTGACGATCTCCATACAGTGGTCGTACTTAGCCCTGTGATTCAATCTGCAACTCCTTGACAGTCCGCTATCGGTAACAATCTATTCGACCCGTTTTTCGGAAGGTCGAGAGACCGGGCTTCCTCGTTATTCATGCAACCTGCCGGCGACGAATCTGTTTGCCCGCTGCTTGAACTGTCGACCTCGATCGCTCTGTATCTCTCGCTGATTTCCCCATTGCCGCTGTAATGTCCCTACAGATAAGGCCAAGACACCACCGATTAACGGAGCAAGGTCCGAGAGATTTGTTTCATCAGGAGAAATATTTTGTGGAAGTCGGGAATAACGGTTGATGTGGGATGTTTTATAGATAGGCGGAACAGACTCATAGTCGGGACAGGGAAATAGGAGTGTCTCGTGCCACTTGTCAACTTCGTAGCGATGTTGTCACCGCGAGTCTCTAAAGAGTTGACAATCAAATGACATCTTTGGAGCATCTGGTCGTTTGGTTGTTGGGTCTAAGGCACAGTACCACTAGAACAAAAATTCTAAGTAAAGGGAGTGCAACACAACCATGAAAGAAAAGAATTCTCCATCTGTGGTGGTGTCCGAGACAAACTCATCCGAAGCAATTGTTGCGTCGACTGAAGAAGACGTTCAACGTCACTGGGAGGGTGTGGTCAAGCGACGTTCGTTTCTGAAGGGACTCGGAATAGCCGGGGCAGCGCTGTCAGCCGGTGCAATGTTGGCGACTGAAGGTGCAGCGCAGACCTCGTCCAGCGCGGCCAAGCTTTCAAAAGGCGATATTGCGCTCCTGCAGTTCGCGCTGTGGGCCGAAATTGTGGAGAGTGATCTGTGGACCCAATACGCGGAACTTGGCGGAGTCGGGCCTTCCGGCGGAGGAGCCGCACAAGCGAGCGAAGAATTCCAGAAATTCATAGGAGGAAATCCAGCCTACAGTCTGGCGCTTCAAAACTTGGACGGCGACATGCCGCAGTACATCACCGACAATACTGATGACGAGCTGAGCCATGCAGCCTTCCTTAAGGCTTTCTTGAAGTCCAGGGGCGTCGTCCCAGTTGACCTTGAACCATTTCGCAAACTGCCGAGCAGTAAGGCGACCGGGGCAAGGCAAATCAAACGAATTACCAACCTGATGAACCTCAATGTGGACCTCAGTTGGTATACCCGGTATCGCAGTGGAAAGAACCCGGACTTAGGGGAGGTGTTCAAGGGGCCTTTCGTTATCGCGAACCAACCGGCTATTCCCTTAAACGATACTGATACTCCGCCGGGGACCAATCCGACGGTTCCCATCACAGGCCGCGATGCCTCGCGCATACAAGCGATCGCCAACACCGCGGGATTTCATTTTGCGTTTATTGAGCAGGGCGGTGCGAGCCTCTATCCCACGCTGGCCTTCAAGGCAACTGACCCGACAGTCCTGCGGATCCTGGTGAGCATCGGCGGCGTCGAAATTGACCACTTTGGTTTGTGGCATGACAAGGGTGGCAACGCAGTGGCTCAGCCTTTGGCCGGTGTGGTCGATCCTGTGACCGGGCTAACCTTTCCGGATCTCAACAACCCTGCAACAGAGCTCACCCAGACCAACAAGATCCTGCCTGAGCCCTGCGATTTCATCAGCAAGAACCTGCCTCGGTGCTCGGTGATCCGACCGACTTCGACGCAGAATGGGGGCGCAGTGGCCACTGTGAAGGCTTTCACGGACGATGGGCTTTTCATCGGTCAACCGGACGAGTTTCTCGATTTATCGATGGAGTTGGCCGTCGCAGCGGACTCGGTTAAGCGCGGGTTTTGATATTTGTGTGTTCTCTCCCGCTGTGCTGGCAGGCGCTGTGGCGAGCAAGTGGTCACGGCGCCTGCATTTTTTATGCTGGCCGCTCTGAGCTCGGTCGGCCTCATTGCCCTAACTTAAGGAGTACCTATGTTTGAAGGACTGTTTCAACCAATGCACCTGCTAGTCATTTTCGGAATTGCTCTGCTCGTATTCGGACCTAAAAAGCTCCCGGAACTTGGCAAGGGAATCGGAGAGGGCATCCGCGGCTTCAAGTCAGCCATAAAAGATGAAGAGAAGCCAGTCAGCACCACAACCGCCATTGCCAACGACCAAGACTCGGCCAGGAGGTGAATCGTGGGTCTTGGAACGGAGATCCTGTTCGTGCTTATGCTTGGACTGCTGGTATTGGGTCCAAAGCAGCTGCACACATTGTTAGGACGCGTGGCACGGGCTAAGGCTCAGTTCGAAGAGGCAAGCCGCAGCTTCAAGTCTCAACTTGGGGCGGAATTCGATGCTACGCAACACGAGGGCAAGACTAAGAGCTCGCATGAATTGATGGGGGACCAGTGAATCATCCTCTGATCCTAGGTATCGGAACAGCAAACCCGCCGGATAGGCTTACCCAAGAGCAAACCTTTCATGCTGCGGGCTATCAGAGTGAGCGCATTCGGAAGATTTTTCTGAATAGCGACATTGATTATCGTCATTTTTATCTGGAAGGTGCTCCGAATCGCGAGGAAAGCTCTGATCAGCTGAATCAGCGTTATCTGCGCGGCGCCATGAAAACAGGTTGTCAGGCGATTCTGAACTGTGTGAGGGCAGCCGGAACGACCGTTCAGGATGTCGATTTCCTTGCAGTCTGCACGTGCACTGGCTACGTGTGTCCGGATGTGGGCAGTCGCCTCATCGCCCATATGGGATTCAGCAACAGAATACAAAGGGCGTCTATCCTTGGGCTTGGATGTGCAGGTGCCCTTCCTTCACTGCAGCAGACAGTCGATTTCGTTCGTGCAAACCCGGGCCGCAAAGCATTAATGCTAGCCGTCGAGATTTGCTCAGCTTGCTACTACGTCGATAACACCCTCGAAACCGTTGTCGGTAATGCGATCTGCGCGGATGGCGCCGCAGCCTTGCTGCTGGCCGCCGGGCCGCAAGCTAATCGCCGCTATCCACAGATCATCGACTTCGAGACTTTTATCGATACAGACCAGATCGATGAGGTTGGGCTCCAACATCGCGGAGGAAGGCTGCGAATCGTGCTGGGGGCATCGGTTCAACATCTGGCTGGTCCCATGATTGAAAGGGCACTCGAGCGGTTGCTGCAGCGACACAGACTTTCAAGATCTGACGTTGACTTCTGGGTTGTACATCCTGGTGGCCGCAAGGTGATTGACAACGTTCAAAAGCATTTCGGCATGACGGACGCGCAGCTGCGTTTCTCCAGAACCGTCTTGCGGAATTACGGAAATATGTCCTCTCCCACCGTCATGTTTGTTTTGGACGAGGTCGTACGGAATGGCGATCCCCGGCCAGGAGACTGGGGAGTCATGATCGCGCTAGGACCGGGAATGGCTGCGGAGGTCGCACTACTCAGATGGTAGCTCGACGATGGGCGTTGTGGCCGCTCCTGCGGGTTTTACGCCGGGCCAGGAAGATGGGCTTGTGGGCGGAGATGAAACCACTGGTGAAAGATCGATTATTTCCAGTGAAAAGTGCGACAACGAAAGAACAGAATCCGTCCCCGCCTGACTTGTTCCAGATGACAACCGGTTACTGGATTTCCCAGGCAATCTACGTGGCGGCCAAGCTCGGCATTGCCGACTTACTGAAAGACGGGCCGCAGTCGTATGTTGCCTTAGCTGCTGCCACGGGGGCTGACGCCGCTTCGCTCTTCCGCCTAATGCGAGCCCTGGCAAGCGTGGGTGTCTTTTCGCATGTCGGCACAGATCGCTTTGCTCTTTCCCGTCTTGCGGAGAATCTTCAGACCGAAGTGCGTGGATCTCTCAGGGCAATCGTAATCACGCTCGGTGAAATTCACTACCAGGCGTGCGGCAGCCTGCTTCGTAGCGTTCAGACCGGATCTCCGGCCTTTAGCCATGTGTACGGAGCAAGCCTATTCGACTACTTGCGACAAAACATCGACGCCGCGGATGCATTTAACCAGGGTATGGCGAACGTCGCATCCATATTGGCCTACGCCGTTCTGATGGCCTACGACTTTGCGGGAATTTCTTCCATCGTCGACATTGGAGGCGGCCAAGGCGCGCTCCTGGAAACGATTTTGCGGTTCAATCCGGACATTGGAGGTACGGTTTTCGACACGGCTTCGACGATCCAGAGCGCATGGCGACGATGCAACAACAAGGCATTGGGCAGGCGATGCTCGTACGTCACCGGGGATTTCTTTACCTCGGTTCCACCAGGAGCTGACGCTTACCTCTTGTGTGGGGTGATCCATGATTGGGACGATAGTCATGCCGTTGCGATCCTTAGAAATTGCCGGAAAGCGATGGCGAAGAATAGCAGGGTGTTGCTGGTTGACATGATTGTTCCGGAAGCCGCTTCGGCGTCCTTCAGTAAGCTCCTGGATCTGAACATGCTAGTGATGAATGGAGGGCGTGAACGGACCATCGCTGAGGTCCGTGCTCTGCTCAATGCCGCGGATTACAAAATCGCGAGAATTGTTCCAACCATGGCTCCGCAGAGCGTGATCGAAGCGGTTGCCAACTGACATGACTCACAAACTCCAAATTGGCGTGCGGCTTCGACTCACGGTACGGAGCGAGCGGCAGGCGAAAAAGCCGATCTCCAAAACAGCCGAGCCACAAATACGATCTTACATGAATTACATTTCATTACAAAACTTTTCGAAATGAGCCGCTTTTGTCTGCGTCTGTTCGAACATAAACCGCATCGAATCAGGTAAAGAGGATGGCATGATCTCACTAAGGTTGGTACGACTGATTGAATGCCATTCCGACGAACTCGTGACCGAGTTGGTCACAAAACTCGACACTTCCTCGCGCACCTCCGACCTGCACAAAGTTCCGGCCGAGGAATTGCGGCGACGAATTCACGAGATCCTGAGGCACTTGAGCGAGTGGCTGCTCATCAAGACGGTCCACGATGTCGAGCAGCGTTATTTTGAGATTGGTGAGCGTCGGGCCTCGCAGGGGGTCGCCCTGTCCGACTTCTGCTGGGCAATTGTCATGACCAAGGAACATCTCTGGGAATTCCTGCAGCGCGAGGGCCTCATCCGCGGCCCAGTCGAAATCTATGGCGAGATGGAATTATTGCGCCTGCTGGACCAGTTTTTTGATCGCGCTTTGTGTTCCGCGACCGAAGGCTATGAGCAGTACATCCAGCAGCACGTAACCAGTAGTGCGGGCTTGTCGCCAACGGAAAGACCAGCGTGGCGCTGACTGCACTCAAGGCGCCTATGATCGCGCCGCTGTCTCTGTGCGAATGATTTGATTTTACTCGTAACCGTGTTGTGAAAGCCGTCCATTGAGCCCTTTTCTCGAGATACGTGAAAGTGAAGCCAGAGCATCGACTTACCCGCTGCCCATCCGAGTATTGATATCAGAACCCGACCCAGTGAGTCGCAGGCTCATTTGCTCACTGCTCGAGTGTGAAGCAGGGATGACGGTAACTTGCGTGGACGACTCGAGGTTGGTGTCCTCAGTTCAGGAGAGTGCCCCGGACCTGGTAATCGTGGACGTACATACACCAGCGATTGCACGAGCCCCGAGCTGGAAGGCTGTAGGAATCAATCGTGCGCCAGCAACCATCGTCACCGCCTACGATCCGTCGGCGGTGTCCGCATTTGCATCTTCCGCCATCGACTTTGTTGCAAAACCGTTTGATGCCGAGCGCCTCGAAGCCGCTCTGGATCTGGCAAGATTGCGAATTGCTGCTGCTCGCATGGAGGTCGATGCTTGGGAGAGGTCGAGTGCCCAGGAGCAACAACGACCGGCGCGGCGCTTTCTGCAGCGCCTGGCAGTTGAAGCGAATGAAAAGATTGTGCTGGTAAGAGTCGACGATATCCGATGGATGCAATCGTCAGGGAATCATATTCGACTGCATGTGGGGAAGACGTCCTATTTGATTCGGCAAAGCATGAAAAACCTCCAGGCACTGCTCGACCCGAATCGTTTTCTGCGCGTGCATCGCAATGCGATCGTGAATCTCGACCATGTCGAGGAATTCCATTTGCCTCCAAACGGCAATATGTTCGTAAAGTTGAATGACGGACTCTGCCTGCCCCTTCGAAAAACCAATCGAGCACTACTGCGAAAACTGTTGAAAGACATTTGGTAGTTCAGGTTTGCTCCTTTGCGCCATCCATTTCCTTGGGTCGTCCGCTCCTTCATGAAATCCCAAGCAATCGTTGAAGACAGTTGCTGGCTGAAGGATTTATTCACTATATCTCCAACAATTCATATCTCTATCCCGCTCGCTTTCAATTTTGGTAGCCCTCGATCTTGGCCATCGCCGACTAGGGGTTCACCCCATTTCCTCGGCGGTTCATCACATCATCGTTGGTTATGGCCCTGCTCTTAGGAGGAAGTCTTTCTAGAAGGAGAACCACTGTGAAACTCGGTAGACTATCGATCCCTCGCGAAAATGGAAACAAAACTTTACAGAGACCATTGAAGATCGACAATCACCAGATTGCCGCAGTACCGGTGAATGGGGCGCCCAAACATCTGTTCCTATTCTCGGTGCTCCTGGGTGCGATCCTGGCCTTGCCCGTGGTGATGAATGCACAGCTGACAACAGCGGATGTAGTGGGGACCGTAACCGATACTACGGGAGCTGTGGTGCCCAACGCCAATGTAACTCTCACGAACCAGAAGACGAACGAGGCTCGAAACACGCAAAGCAGCGGCGGCGGCCAATATGCGTTCACCCTTCTGCTGCCCGGAAACTACTTGGTGCGGATCGAAGCGCAGGGTTTTACGACCTTCACATCCAACGTCATCGTCTCCGCCGGCGATCGCGCCCGCGTGGACGCCTTGATGAATGTAGGCCAGAGTTCGGAGAGCATAGAGGTGACGTCACCTAGTCCTCTGCTTCAAACGGAGACTTCCACGGTCGCGAATACCGTGCCCGAACAGCATGTGGAGAATCTGCCCCTTAACACGCGTAACTTGACGACCTTGGTAACGTTCGTGCCAGGGGCCAACGAAGGGGCCAGTGTTGATTCACTTAGTAGCGGTCAGCGCCCCGACGATCGCCGCCAGACCAGTTCATTTTCGGTGAACGGGCAAGACGTTGAGCTGAACAACGCCCAAATTGATGGCACGGACAACAACGAACGTATCATCGGAACCATCGGCGTCAAACCCTCGATCGATGCCATTCAGGAAGTGACGGTAGAAACGAATAACTACACTGCCGAGAGTGGACGAACTCCGGGTGGCCTGGTCAGCGTCATCACTAAGAGCGGTAGCAACGCCTTTCACGGTTCGCTGTACGAGTATTTTCAAAACAACGCTTTTAACGCCAGAAATCCTTTTAACCCGTCGCCTCAATTTCCTCAGTCCGAGTTTCGCCAGCACGACTTCGGTGGCAGCGTGGGTGGCCCCATCATTAAGAACCGGACTTTTTTCTTTTTTGCTTACGAAGGCTTCCGCCAGATTGCAGGCGTCCAAAATCCGATCACCAGCACGGTACCCACCGCTGCCGAGCAGGCCCTCGGTCCGGCGGGAATTGTCGCAGCCGATCCGGCGACCAGCGGACTGGCGGTTGATCCGATTGCGGCCACCCTATTCAAATTGTATCCTTTGCCTAACTTTGGAGCGCCCGGACAAGAAACGAACAACTTTCTCTTCGACCCAAACAGAACCCAGTTCAGCACCACGTTTGACGGGCGCGTCGACCATCGGTTCAGCAACAGCGACCTTTTTTACGCGCGGTTCACCTCCAACAACGTCAGCTCGGTGATTCCGACGAACTTGCCCAATGTCACCATCAATGGGGTCAGCATCAACCCCGGAAATGGCCAGTTCGGTTTTGCTGGACCGGCGAAAGATGTGGCGTATAACGGTCAACTCAACTACACCCATATCTTCAGCTCTAATCTCTTGCTCGAATTGAAGGCCGCATATACACGAATCGACAATACGTCCAACTCTCCGAACTCCGGTACGAATGCTGCCACCGCAGTGGGCTTTCCGAGCAACATTAACTTCGGCCCTTTGGCGAGCTCAGGCCTGCCCCTTATCAATGTGGCTGGCTTTGCGCCGCTTGGCGATAGCAATTTTGTTCCCATCGTGGATATCAGCAACACCTTCGAATACAGCGGAGCAATAACTTATAACCGCGGGGCACACAGCCTGAAATTTGGGGCTGCTTTAATCCGCCGGCAAGCGCAAAACCAACAAAGCAGCAATGGAGTTGGCAACATCAATTTTGGACTACCGGAGGATGGCGGATCGGCGTCGCTCAACAATCTAGCCACTTTCCTGGTCGGCGCATTTACCGCAGAAGGTCGCAACACCGATCTGTTTACTCCCAACTATCGCTCGTGGGAGCCTGGATTCTACGCTCAAGACAGCTGGAAAGTGAAGCCGTGGCTGACCCTCAACTATGGCCTTCGCTACGATATTTACACTCCGTTCACGGAAGCCGATGGGCGGATCTCCAACTTCGATCCGGCGACCAACACACTGCTGGTGCCGGCACATGAGCTTGCCGTCCTCAACACCCAGGGCGTTGACACCACTGGGATCGTCGGCTCATCCAATACGGCTGGCCTCAAAACCACGTATTCCAATTTCGAACCGCGCGTTGGCTTCGCCGCTTCACTGGGTCATGAGACGGTGCTTCGCGGCGGTTTCGGTATCGCCGCCTTCCCCGGAAACTACACCTCAAACGCGTCCCTGAAGAACGCACCCTTCAACGGCGTCTATGCTCCCAGCATCAACGGTCAAGGCTGCCAATCTAACCTCGCTACTCAGATTGAAACTTCCTCGACAGGTTCCTCCACCTTGCCAAGCTGTCAAGCTAGCTTGGGGCAGACTACGGCTTTGGCCCAAGGTATTCCGATACCGGTTCCCCAGGCCTTAAACAGTCCCAGCTTGTCTCTTCCCGATAACGTGGCGCTGAACTTCAGGACGTCGTACGTAGAGCAGTTTAATCTTCTGCTGCAGAAACAATTTGGACAGAACGTCATCACCGTTGGATATGTAGGCTCCGTGGGACGACATTTGCCAGTCGTAATCAATGACATTAACGTCCCCGATCCACTTACCGCCGCCGCTTCTCTGCGCGGTCCGGACGGGCGCTTTGATACCCGCCCAACCGCCGCTATCCTGCCCGGTCTCGGAGGTGTCGGCGAGTACGAGAGTGTAGGCAGTTCCAGCTACCACTCCTTGCAAACATCGTTCCAGCGCCGCTACAGCAACGGACTCACAGTATCCGTCAACTACACCTACTCTCACTCCATCGACGATGCCACGACTCTAAGCTACGAGGGCCAGGAGGGCTTTGGAAATGCAGATCCCTTCGCCATCCAACGGTTTGAAACCGGCAACAGCGACCTCGATCTTCGCCATCGCTTTGTGGGCGCTGTCACATATGAGTTGCCCTTTGGCAAGAACTTCACCGGAGCCAAAAAATTGGCGCTCGCGGGATGGCAAGCTAATACGGTTTTGATTTGGAATTCGGGCAGCCCGTTCACCATAACCGACAACTTCACCGGCTTTGCCAATTCTGTCTTTAATGGAATCGGCGGCGGACCAACGCGTCCAAATCAGATCGCTACGGCGACCCTTTCCAATCCCAGCATCAACGAGTGGTTTAACCCAGCCGCTTTTGTCATTCCGCCTCTGGGTACAATTGGAAACACGGCGCGTAACAGCCTGTATGGTCCGTCGTTCCGGCACTTTGATCTTTCCCTCTTCAAGGATTTCACTCTGACGGAACGCGTTAAGCTACAATTCCGCGCGGAAGCCTTCAACTTGACGAATACACCGAGCTATTTTGTCGCTAACGATCAAAATGATGCCCCCACAACCAACGCGGTGCAAGGTGCAGGATTCGGCAAAATCGTTACAACGAACCCGAACTACACGCCGCGTGCACTCCAGTTCGCACTGAAGCTTGTTTTCTAGTTGCGTCATGAGCAAAGTGGGCATCCCAACTGGCTGGCCGGTTTGAGTAACTATGCGGCACATGAGGGAAGGCCCGTCGAACCGGCTTGCACGGAGCTGGACTCAAACCAGGTGCCGCTGCTGCGCTCTAAGGGACGAGACGATGTCAAAACCAGGGTAGTTAGAAGATCCAGGAATTAGCTCCGGCGGTACCTGCTTACGGGCGGAACGCGTGAAGTTGCTATGAAGTTCGACCATCGTGTGCCCGGAGGGATCAAGTCATATCAATACATTTGGATTTCGTAGTTGTCTTGAGCAGATGTATAGACCGGGGAGAAAATCAGGCCAGCATCGCCAACGCGAAAAGCCGCCGGTACACAAGATCATGCTCGAAAACACCGCTCATAAATAGGCTCCTATTCTGGCCAGGTACGACCTCACAACCCGAACAGGCTTACCCAGGTTGCTGCCATGTGAACTGGCTGAAAATCAGCCACTCAGATTCTAGATCGGCTCACACACCACACGACCCGTGACAATCGCGAAATGACAAGTTGTTCGCCCCTGGCCTAAGTTCTTCTTGCCACCGCCACACCAGAAAGAAAGACCGGCCATAGTTCTAAAAAAACAAGCCGGAGGAAGGCCCACCTAGGAACCGGAGATCCAGCGAGTCCCATCACCTCGCCCGGATACCGGGCCATACCAGTATTTCTCATGATCAATAAATTTATTACGACTAACGGGAGGGATCTCTCTCCGAAGCATCCTTCGTTTCCACGAGCCCGCCGGATACTACTTCTTCTAGCCGTTTCTTTCTTCGCGATTCTGGCTCACGGTTACCACATGGGCACGGACGACGCAGCGATCTACGCTCCCGGAATCGAGAGAGCGGCTGATCCATCATTATTTCCGTTTGGCTCCGAATTTTTCATGCACCACGCGGGACTCTCTGTGTTTCCCCATTTAGTGGCGGCGTTAACATGGGTCACCCGTTTGCCCATTGAGTGGAGCATGCTGCTCTGGTTCGGCATTGCGCAATTTCTGCTGCTCTGGGCGGCTTACGAGGTAGCGCGGCAATGCTTTCGAAGTGAACGAGCGCGCTGGGCCAGCGTGGGGCTGCTTGCCGCGCTGCTCAACGTCCCGGTAGCCGGGACCGCTCTGATAATCGCGGACCCTTACCTGACGGCGAGATCGCTCTCGACGCCACTCGTGTTAATGTCAACCGCCTGCTTCCTGGACAAACGGAGTCGCGCTGCCTGCTTTTGGCTGATGGCCGCGTTGCTAGTTCATCCCCAGATGGCGATCTACGGAGCCGGAGTTGGAATGCTGGTTGTGTTCGAATCCCGATCATCTGGGCGGCCAAGGCTATCGGAATCCGCCCTGGTGCTCCCGGCACTGCTATTACCTTTCCTGATCGGTGTCCGTTTACACCCCGCTCGAGGCGCCTACCGGGAAGTGCTGGCATCCCGAGCATACTTTCTGGTGACCACGTGGCACTGGTGGGAATGGTTCGGTGCGTTGGCACCGCTCATCATCCTGGCGGCGTGCGCCCGCCCGGCGCTGAAATCGACTTTGCCAGCCTTTTCCCGGCTTGCCAAGGTTTTGGTTGGCCTGGGCCTGATCTCCGCGGTCGCGGCGCTGCTCTTGGCCAGCGACGCAGATTTCGCGTACCTGTTGCGATTGCAACCCATGAGGAGTTTTCATCTGATTTATGTTGCCCTCTTTATTCTGTTAGGAGGCCTGCTCGGCGAGTATGTGTTGTCTAGGCACACCCGGCGGTGGGTTCTTTTCTTCGGTGTGCTTTCAGCAGGAATGTTCGCGCTCGATGTTGCCGGCTATCCGGCGAGCCCGCACATCGAGTGGCCAGGAGTGCAGTATCAAGGTGAATGGCTCTCCAGTTTTCTCTGGATTCGGAATCACACGCCGAAGGACGCAATCTTCGCGCTCGATCCTGAATATCTGATAAAGACAGGCGTTGATCTTCACGGATTTCGCGCGCTCACAGAACGGAGCATGCTGGCCGACCAGGAAAAAGACAGCGGAGCGGCTTCGGTGTTCCCTGAACTGGCTGAATCCTGGAAAGAGCAGAGCTCGGCACAATCAGATTGGGCGCACGTTTCCGCGGATCGGTTGCAGCGGCTTCGAACGCAATACGGCGTGAGTTGGGTGTTGTTGGATCATCCGAGTGCGTTGAGCGGCCTGGTGTGTCCTTACCGTAACGGAGAGTTGCGGGTCTGCAAGATTGTAGATGCAGGACCCCGATGAAAAGCTGTTCTCGCACTCGACATCGTCCTCAGCGTCCTCAGCGATCTGGAGTTGTCGACGGGCGGGGCCATTCGGCAGAATCACTCAATTGTTTACGGTGGCTCTTGACTTCCCGCAACGCGTAGATTCGCTTGTTTTGCGATTCGTAGTAAGTGCGTGCCATGATTTCGCCCAGCAATCCGATCGAAACGAACTGCATGCCGCTCACGAAAAGAGCTACAGCCAAAAGCATCAGGGGACCGTGCTCCGTCATCACCGGAACGTGGCGATTGAGTTTTTCGTACGCCAGAAAGGCAGCGACGACAAATCCAAGTCCGGTGCCGCCCATCCCGAGCAATCCAAAGAACTGCAGCGGACGCGTGGAATAGTCGAGCAAGAACTTCACCATGATGAGATCGAGAAATACGCGAACCGTGCGCCCGATGCCGTAGTTGGATTTTCCGCTCTTACGCTCCAGATTGGAGATCGGTACTTCGGCGATCTTTGCGCCAATGGAGCCGGCAAGGGCGGGGATGAAGCGGTGTAGTTCGCCGTAGAGTTGGATCTCCTGAATAATTTCGTGGCGGTAGGCTTTGAACGTGGTGCCAAAGTCGTGCAACTCGATGCCAGACAGCTTGGCCATCATCCAATTCGCGACACGGCTGGGAATCCGCCGCATGAGCCAGTGATCGCGGCGTTCGTACCGCCATCCGCTCACTAAGTCGTATCCCTCCTCCATTTTTTCTAGGAAGCGCGGAATCTCTTCCGGGTCGTGCTGCAAATCTCCGTCCATGGAGATGATAATGTCGCCGCAGGCGAAATCGAATCCCGCCGCAAGCCCAGCGGTCTGCCCGAAATTTCTGCGCAGCCGCACCAGGTTCACGCTGGAATCATGCTGGTAGATGTCACTAAGAATTGTGAATGTGCCATCGCGGCTGCCATCGTCGACGAAAACCAGCTCATAGGGCTGGCCGAGCGCATCCATCACTTCTGTCAATTTCATATACAGCGGGGTTATGTTTTCCTGTTCGTTGAAGAACGGGACAACAACAGAATAGCGAACGCGTAAATCCTGTCCGATACCACTTTCCATATTGGCCTGTTGACGGACAATCTCGGCGCGATCCGCATCCTCAGTCGGAATGGTCGCCGGGACTCACCGCGTTCGGTCGCAAACCGGCAGACCCTGGAATTCGAGCCCGCGGCAGATCCCGGCATGCGATCCAAGCACTAAACAATAACTAGTCTTAATCGCGTAAGACTATTCTGTCAAGGTCGGAGACGAAGATGTCGTGACAGGGAGTCTTAGCAATATAAGAAACGACAGGCGGCAACCATCTTCCAAACTGTGCGCATCAAACACAGTAATGGTGTGGGCGCTGGTAGGGCTGTGTTCGCCTTTTCCCCCGGCGCGGCATCCGAGGGATTCCAGCACCCAGAATGTACGTTCAACAGTCGGGAAATCGCGTGATAGAGCCGTAAACGAAAACGGCGACCAAAGGCCGCCGGAGTTGTCGCTACTGAATTGTTAACCGTTAATTCTTCGCTGATTCGCACGTTTTCGACAGGTGTTTCACAGCCCGCAGGTGAATAGTCGGTTGTTGTGATGAATTTGTACTTGCTCCAGAACCCTGACTTGCGTCCGAAGTCGATGCAGTGCCCGTGATCTGGACTTCGTGACCCAAATGCTCTCTCAGTTTTGAAGTGTCTCCTTGAATCTGGTAAGTCATTCCTGAATCGTCGGTAAGCGTGAAAATGCCAGTTGAAACCTGTAAGCATCCTTTAAAAACGCTTGTGCGCTCCGTCGGATGATCACTGGGGTTGCCCGCAGGGGGGGCGGCATCTTGCGCCTGGATCCAAGCCCCCGAGATCAGCAGAGAGAAAGCTAGCATCAATATCTTTGTCATAAGCCTCCTTACAATCGAAAACTTGCCCTGTGATGCGGCGGGGAGCCGACGAGTTGTGCCGCGAGTCTTAACGGAGTCGTTGCAGCACCCTTGATGGCCACCATAAATGGCGTCCAGCAAAAAGTGATGGGTCAATTCATCATCTCGCCTCCGCAACGGGATGGCTCGCTACTTCAGTCATGCTGTGCGCTTGTGTCGGCGTATTTGTTACGTGGAAGTGACCTATTCGCGGCAGATGGCAAAAGTACGTGTGGTGGCCGGCATGAAATTCTCGGAAAAGGTTTTGACGAATTCCCAGATTGCTGAACTATTAGCGATGGCGGCTGAAGACGACCCGCGCCATTGGATCCGGCCTATCGACGTGCTTTCAGGAAAGCCTTGATCTGGCCGGTGGAGTTCTTTCCTTGCGGCCCGCCAGTCTCTATCAGAACTCGCCCTTGCAGGTGTCAGAGCAAAGCCGAAAACGCGATCGCGCCCTGAATGGACGTAGATCGCAGTAGCCACCCGCTTGAAAGGCAGGCTGACATCGTTCGTTTCTTGGGAATTTCTGCAATGTCCATGACTTTCGCCCGCAGGCTTTCTGAACCGACTCTTCGAGACTAGAGCTTCTTTAGGTTTTGTCGGGCCGGCTTCATTTGGCTACGCAAGGGCCACCGTGGCCACGGGACGCGGCTGACCCATGGAGCACGGCATTTTTCAGGTACTGAGCCATTCGGGCGGTGTGGTAAAAGGAAGCTCGGGATCGCCCTCCGATGATTCGACGACCCCGAGCGAGTCACGCAGTCCGACGACTTGGGGCGTGCACTTTGAGGAACTGCGCTCTTAACGCTATAAGACTTGTATATCACAAGACGAGTCGCACATCCACGGACATTTGAAAAGGGGTCTTACCGCCGGCTGCAGCGGCGGACAAGGGTGGGGGGATGCGCCGAATCCAACCGAGGTGAGCGTGTGCGAAAGTCGCCTCAGAACGAATTCGCACGGCCTGGGGGAACTATCGTCCGGCGCCGTTCTAGCCAACGACGAAACCTGCAAGCTCGTCCGGCAAGATAAAACGCGCCATCACTAGTCGCGCAAGTACACGGGGGCTGAAAGAGTCTGCGCCGGAGACGAGCGTTTGGCGCTTACCGTCAGCTCTTTGATTCCTGCACTCTTGGCCGCCCACTCTACTTCGAGATAGCGGCTTGCCTACGGAGTTGGCAGAGATCGGGTTATTTAGCGGCCACGCCTGCGGGAGCCGGCTACGTCGTCGATGTCAATGCCACCGGCGGCGACAGCCACGCCACTAGTGATGGCGCGGACAATAAGGTTCCGCCACTTCGGAGGGCGCGCTAGAGCCATGGGAGTTTCGTCCCAGACAGTATTCGAAGGACGTAATCGAGCATCATCGTCAGTCACCTCGGAGTATACAGAGCGCGTCTCGGAGGGACTCTCGGCCACAATTGACGAGTTTGTCAGAACCGGCATAGAGGTCGATTGGGAGTCTAAAAGCAAATCGACTGCCGGTAGAGGTTCAGATTGGGGAACCATCGCGGCTGGCGGCGTAGCGACCGCTTTGTCCAACAAAGCGTGGTGGGCCTTCCGTCTCGCCGTTTTCATGGAATCGTCATGAAGGTCGCGAGCCGGACGTGACCAAGGAGAAAGCGGAGCCGGCGAATATAGAATCAAGCCCAAACCAGGCACCAAGAATAATGCGGCGGTGGCAGTGATCGCTACGACCGCTACCCGGGCCGCTTTTCGAAAGTTTGAATAAGCCGGTGGCTCATGCAAGAGGGCACGAACTCTCACCGCTAGTAATGACTCCGAGGAGGAAAAACCAATTCCTTCTGTACGGATACTCTCTTCTGCAAGCCAGCGCGCAAGCCTAGTGAGGCATTCGGCATACGCTAAGCGCGATTCCTCGCGTTTGCCCACGACTGCGTGGTCGCAGGCCAGTTCTCGCTCCCACCGCAGACGGCGGTAGGCCAGCCACACAAATGGATGAAAGAAAACCAGCCGGCAGCCCAACGCCGCCAGACGGTCCCACAGATAATCATGATGTCTAACATGCGTCAGCTCATGCCGCAGAACATCAGCCAGTTGATCACTATCGAGATGGGGAATCATTTCCGTGGGCAGCAGAACGTGACTCCGCAGCCAGTAGCAGGTAGCGGGAGAACGCAGCTCCGATACAAGACCGAGTTCACTGTGTCGAATACCCAACTGGAGGCGAAGCCTTCGAAAGAGTAGTTCCAGGTGGGGTGAAGGCTGTTCCGTGCGCCGCAGGACAGATCGAAGCTGCATTGACTTGAGCAGCAAGTGCAGCAGCGATGCCAGCAACACAAGGGCATACACTCGCCAAGCGGCTGGCGCAAGTTTGGCAATGTAGGAAGCCCACCCGGTTTTCACCGGCAGGGCCAAATGAAGGTTCGACGTACGCGGTAACGACGTTGAACTTAGAACGAGATGAGCCGGTCCCGCTGCCCGGGAGGGTACCCACAAAAGCAGCCAAGCCGCGATCGTCAGGAACAAAAAGCAGCCCCACATGCGTACGCGAGCGCGAGGGTTTTGGATGAAACTGCAAATGCATAGCATCGTCAGATAGGCGATGACGACCTGCACACAGTATGTGATCCAGATGCTTAAACCAGCGAGGGAGCCGTCGAACCACATAAAGTTTCCGACCTGCAACGACTATTTTTTACCGCCGGAGCCGCTTGCTTTGCGATAACTGCGAATGAGACGTTCGAGTTCCTGCAACTCAGTGCGATCGATACGCTCGTTTTCCAGCAGATTAACCAGAAGCTCAGAGCGGGAGCCCCGAAAATACCTGTCCAACAAGGAGCGTAAAGAGCTGCGGCGCACTTCGCTACGCTTCACCCGAGGTCGATATACAAAAGCGCGCCCGCGCAGCGAATGACTGACGAATCGCTTGTTTTCCATGATCCGCAAAACGGTTTGGACCGTCTTGTAGTGAAGCGGACTATCTTTCCCCGAAGCTCGCAAAAAATCCTCGATGGTGCCCTCTCCCAGGCGCCAGAGAATTTCAAGCAAGCGGAACTCCGCAGCAGTCGGTATCGCTTTCGATCTAGGCAAACGTGGCCTTCTTTTGCCTTGAAGGCAGACCAGCCTATGCCGAGTCTACTCTCAAAGCATTCGCCGAAGTTTTCATTCGGAGATTAACAGCTTAATTCACGACGAGCAACAATCAAGCCGTATGGGCTATTTCCTGATTGATGTCGATCTGCAACCTCCTGAAGGGCGATTCAAGGGTGATCGAATGCTACTCCATACGAAGTGCATCGATGGGGTTCAAATTTGCCGCCTCGCGAGCGGGACGGTATCCGAACAGTACGCCGACGCCACTGGAAACCACGAGCGCAACTACGACTGCCAGCCATGAAATACCGAGCGGAATGACGCCCTCAGTCAGGTGTCTGACCAACCAGACGAGTCCAAGCGCGGTCATCACTCCGACCAACGACCCAGCAAAGCTGATAAAGAACGCCTCCAACAAAAATTGGATCCGGATCTCATCCGGGCGCGCGCCCAGTGCCTTCCGGACTCCGATTTCATGGGTTCGCTGGGAGACATTGACCAGCATGATATTCATGATACCTGTTCCGGCTGTGACGAGAGTCAGGGCGGCAATCGCGAGGAGTACGGCGCTCATAGCCACCGAAATGTTATTTGCCGTCTCAATAAGGGAGGACAAGTTCTCGACGGTATAGTGCGCTTCCTTCCTGTGACGGCTCTGCAACAACCGGTTCATCCGCCGAGTCAGATCGGGCACTTCGCCCGAGGATGCAGCCTGCGCGTAGAGCACCTGAAAGAAATTTTCACCGGTAATGGATTTGACCAGTGGGAACGGGATGAGCAACGTGTCCTCTTGTATCTCGGACTGTCCGAAGGTGGGCACACCTTCTTTGAAGGTTCCAATGATGGTGCAACCAAACTGTCCGAGGTGAAGGTTGTTGCCCACCGCGGGATCGAGGCCAAAGGCGGTCTGAGCCATGTGGTCCGTGATCAGACAAACCTTGAAGTGGGCCACAAAGTCTTCGCCGTCGAAGTATCTGCCTGAGGTAATCTGCAGGTTGCGGATCTTCTCAAAGTCTTGGGTGACACCAACCATTCGAGGATGGACCTCTCTGCCATGAAGTTGAACGCTGACGGGAATGTCATAAGTACCGGCAACGGCGCTGACTGCCGGCAGGTTCTGGCGTACGGCCATGAGGTCCTCTGGTTTCAACTCGTCTTCTAGAGTGGCCGAGACTCCATTGCGGTCAAGCGTCGCATAGGCAAGGTCGGCGCCGATCCCCTCGATCTGGGCGATCATATAGGCTTTGCCGGTCGAAGAGATCGTAACCACAAGCACGATCGCGGCACTGCCGATCACAACTCCCAGCATCGTGAGAGAAGCCTTCAGCTTGTCGCTGGCTAGCGCCCACCCGGCGAAGCGGACGCTCTCCTCCCAGCGAACCATGCGCGCGGCGGTCGTCTCAGGGGATCGCATAGTTGGTCAACAAGTAGTTGCCGGCATTCTCGGTCACCACGCGCAGATGGGATTGCCCGACGAGTTGCTCCAGACGCGGCATTTCCGTACCGTAGGCAAGAAGGTAGCAGCGGCCAGCTCCTGTCCATATGGATACGAACTCGCGGTCGTCAATGAATACAGGGGGAGCATCCGGTGCGTAAGAGCCGTACTCGAGGTTGTTGTTGCGGCCGTTGAGCAGCAGTGCTGTGCGACCGGTATAGAAGAAAACAGAAGAAAAAGCGTAGTAAGAGTCGGCTTCGATCAGTTGGCCCGGAGGACCGTGCTCCAGGCTCTGAGCCAGCGGATACGACCCCAGATACGAGTCGAATCGGACAAGCGCGATTCGGGCGGCCTGAAAGAACAGGACCATGCCGGCAGCGATAACGAAAACGACTTTTTTGATGTTACCTTTCGATCTGAAGATACCAACGGCGATCACTCCAAACGCGAAGGCCGCGATCGCGAGCGACAGCCTCAGGTAGGCAAAGGCGCCAAGCGTCAGGTCTCGAATGTGACCCATCGACAACGTGTACAGTTCGGGATGTTGGGTCAGGGCCGTGGAAATGTTACCGACCGCCGGCAGGCGCCAAACCAAAGCGATCAGGCCCGTGAGCGCGACACACAGCAGCGCAGAAATCACAAGAAGGATGCCTGTAGCCATGCGTACCCTTCGACCTCCCGCACTGATCGCCGATCCAATCAGGAGCGCCAAGGCGGGGTAGATCGGCATTGAGTAGTACTCTTGCGTGGTGGAGAAAGTAAAAAACAACATCACTACGCCGATCCAGCAGAGCACCATCAAACGTGCTCTTTCTGCTCGCGAATCTGGGCGGAATGAAAACCTTGAAATGGCCGACAAATAAACCGCCCACGGGAACATCCAGACCAGGTTCAGTAGCCAGAACCACAGCCTGGGCACAGTGTTGTAATCACGCGGGTATCGCAGGTTCAGAAAACGCAAGAGGTGTTCGTTGAAGAAGTAGAACCAGAAGAACCCGCGGTATTTGCCTGCCTCACTCTGCATCGAAAATGCAAAGTAGGGAGGATTGTGCAAGGTTGCGAGCACGTGCCAAGGCACGGCAATCACCGAAGCGATAACAATCGCCGTGCCGAGTGTCATTCGACGCCACGACTTTAGAGACAGCAGTTGTCGCGTGAGGGCCATGTAGACAACACCCGCCAGCACAGGAAAAACCACCGCAATCAGGCCCTTCAGCAATAACCCGGTTCCCAGGCACGCTCCTAGCATGACCGACCAGCGAAGGGGACGTTGCTCTTCCGGTTCGAGCAGTGACATCCATGCCCAGATGGCGCCTGTGATAGTCGCCGTGAGTGTGGCATCCGGGATCAAGATCCGGGTGAATAGGAACAAGCCGGCTGAAGTGGCGAGTACGACGCCGGCGTACAGGCCTGCTTCCTCGCCAAACGCCCAGCGTCCGAAACGGTAGGTTATCCAACACAAAGCCACGGTCGAAAAGGCAAGCGGTAAACGCGCGGCCCAATCGTGAACGCCGAGGATCTTGTACGACACCGCCATGATCCAGTAGATGAGTGGTGCCTTTTCCAAATAAGCGACACCATCAAGTCGAGCGGTGACCCAGTCTTTCGAGGTCAGCATGTTGCGGGCGATTTGCGCCTGTACTGCGTCCACATCGTCCATGAGCCGAGGCGGACTGGCGATGTTGAGGAGGAACACGAGCGAGGCCACCAGACCTACTATCCAGCCTCGTTTAGGACCTCGACGATTGGCATCGTCAGCATTTCGCGGGAGGCTAACTCGATCTTCCATCGCTTCATCCAGATTAATAAGACCATCAGACCCCATAAGTGATACCCGTGGTTTGCTTTCCGCTCCAAGTGCGCATTCACAAGCAGTTTCACGGCAGGCCAATGGAACAGCCCACTCGCCAAGACGGCCTCCTGCGACAACGTATCCAGCAGTAAAGGCCGAAGGACGCCTCGGAGCCACTCGTGGATCGGGACATCAAAGCCAATTTTCGGTCGCTGCAGTACGGCGCGCGGTAACTTGTCCTTCATCAGGCGGCGAAGTACGTATTTGGAAGTCGATCCTCGCAGCTTCAAGCCTTCGGGCAGACCAGCGGCGAAGTGAACGATTCGCTGGTCTAGAAACGGAGGCCGTACCTCCAGTGAGTGTGCCATGCTAATGCGGTCTACTTTGTAAAGGATGTCATCGGGCAAGTAGTACCGCTGATCGAAGTCCAGATAGCGTTGCAGACCCCCGCCTTCACCCATTTCGGCGAGCACTTCGGCGAGGGGTCCAGCTTCGGCGAACAAGAATAGGCGTTGCTTCTCAGCCTCCGAAAATGTCCCGTTCCAGAACACGTGCGCCATCTCAGGCGATAGCAAAGTGCCTTGCAAAAACCGTTTGAGCCTGTATTCGAAACTGATTTTTTCGTCGGACACCGGCAGATGCATCGCAAACGCCAATGCTGCCTGCCGTAGCCGAACGGGAATCCGGCGGGCCAGAGTGCAGTAGCGATCGGCCTTATAGGTTAAGTAGCCCCCGAATAGTTCGTCCGCGCCCTCGCCTGTCAGTACCACCGTGACATCTCTGCTTGTCATCTCAGCCAGGAACCAGAGTGGCAAGGCTCCTGCATCCGCGCCAGGCTCGTCGGAATAGTAGGCAATCCGCTCGATCGCATGGACAAGGTCCACGCTCGCGGTCAGGTCGAGCTCCGTGTGCCGCGTGCCGAAGTGGTTGCTGACCTCACTGATGTATCGACTCTCGTCAAACGTGCGTCCCCGGAAGGTAACGGAATAGGTTTGAAGCGGACCGTGATGAGCATTCGCGGCGTAGTGCAGGATGGTTGAAGAATCCAGGCCCCCGCTGAGCCAAATACCCGCGGGCAGGTCCGAGACCAACTGCTCCTTCAACGACTGCCCCAACAAGGCGTCTAGTTCCTCGCAGGCGCTCTCCAGCGAGCTAGGACTGCTTGGCGCGGCCAGGCGGTGAACATATGACCAGCTACTCCACTCGCCGTTCTGCCACTCCAGAAGATGCCCCGGCATGAGCTTGATGATGCCCTCAACTAAAGTGCGGGGGCCAGGAACATAGTTCAGGCTCAGAAAACAGTTCAAACTCGAAAGGCAAATGTGGCGGTGGACCGCGGGGTGCACGAGGATGCACTTCAGCTCAGAACCGAAATATATTTCACCGTCCTGGAGACAGTAGTACAGGGGCTTAATGCCCATTCGATCGCGAGCGAGGATAAGGCGGCGTTCGGAGCTCACCCAGATGGCAATGGCGAACATCCCGCGGAACCGGGAGAAGCATGAGCTACCCCAGCACAGAAAGGCATTGAGGACGATCTCCGTATCGCACCGCGTCTCGAAGATATATCCTTTCGCCTCCAGCTGAGTGCGCAGTTCGACGCAATTGAAAATCTCACCGTTGAAGACAACGACAACATCGCGATCAAGGCTGAAAAGTGGCTGATCTCCGCCCTCGAGATCAATGATGCGCAGGCGAGTCGCTCCCAGAGAGATGTACTCCGAGCAAAAAGTTCCTCGATGGTCAGGCCCCCTGTGGGCGAGGGCCTCCAAAGCTGCCGTCAGTAGCCCGGCGGGTAGATCGTTTGCAAGATGTGAGTACCCCAGAATGCCGCACATGTGCGGTGCCCCATTGACGCACGAGAGCAATCTGACCCAAGCATTGCACTCTCCAATTCAACTACTTGCCGAGTGTCCGGTAATATAAGTCTTAGTTTATTAAGAGTAAATTGTCAATTCAATATGCGGGATCAAGGTCGGTCTGTGCCCGGCAGCAGCCCATTTTCAGGCTTCGCGCCCACCCCGCTAAACGGTTTGCTCTTGACACGATCAGTCTTAAGCAATTAAGAAATAGGAACTGTGCTTTTTAACGGACGGGGATGCGGCTCTAGCAACGTCAGGGGTGAAACGCCGTGACTGAGCTCGATTGCTTGGGCCTCGCCGGACAAGCTGTTTGCGAAATGTGCCACGGGAGTATAGCTCTGTTTCGCTATGACTTGTTCTCAGCCCGCGGTTCCCTGACCGGCAATTGCTGTCTCAGCTGCTTTCCCAGTCTGCTCAGGGCAGTCGGAGATGGCGAGGGCGGCGCGAAGCGTCAACCGGATGGACCAGGAAGAAACTTGCCAGGCCTTTCCCAGAAATCAGCACCCGCGGACTAGGAGCGTTGTGGTGGTTGCACGATTCCCTAGGGTCTCGCAAAACCGCAAAACTATTATTATCGTCTTAAGCGTGTAAGACGCCTGACTTGTCCCCGGGTCGGGGCGACTGTGAGAAGGCTATCGCTATTGGCCTTGTATTGCCGCCTTAGCAGGCAGAGCCGAAATCGCGACCGAGTCAGGTTGCGTCCACACAGCGGTACCGCTCGTTAAGTCCAGACGGTGCATGGTGATCTTGAGGTTGCCACGATCGACCTCCACCAGCAGGTAGTGGTAGTTGACGCTCTTTCCGTTAAGCGGGTCGTCGGGCGTTCGCTCGATTGGGTAAGGCCGCGCACCACCCCCGCCGGTCACAAAATAGGTCACACCGTTGTGTTCCTGATGCTCGTAGTTATGCACGTGTCCCGAGAACACCACGAAGCGAGCACGAGTGCGGCCCTGGCGCTCCTCCAGAACCTGAGCTAGCAAGTGCTCAGGACTACGAACTGAATGCCCACCGCCGAGAGCCCCGTCGGACGAGGCGGTATAAGGTGGGTGATGAAGAACCAAGAAGACGAAATCCACATCCGAAGGAACGCTGTCGAGCTTTTTCGCTAGCCACTCGCCTTGCGGACCTGAAGTCTCCTCGAGTGAACTGTCGAGCACCAGCATCAGGGTATTGGCAGTGCGGACCGAATAATAGCGATTGTTTTTAAGCGCAGGGAAGCGTTGGAAGTAGTTCGCCAGGGCAACCGTCCGGTCGCCATGAAGATCGTGGTTTCCGAGTGCCGGATACACCGTGATGCGACGTTGCCGCCAGATTTCCGTTTCGCTGTCCCAGACTCTCCAGTCGTTTGCGTCGTCTCCGTTATATGCGATGTCGCCACCAACCGAGATGAAGGCAGGGTCGGCCTCGGCAATGGCTTGAACCAGTGCCCGACGCACCGGAGGACTGGCGGCCTTGACGTTTGCCGGATCGGTGAAGCGCGTGTCGCCGTAGACGATGAAACGGAATGGGCTCCCGGCTTGCGCATGCAATTCGACTGGCTGCGTCTGGGCGCACAATAACGGAGCGAGCGACATCAAGAGTACTAGCACGAGAGATTTGGAAAGCGACACCGTGAACTCCTTAGTACATCTTTGCCCATCCAGCCGGTTTGCGTGGCACGTACTTGTGCCATGGGTATGGATCCCTCTTCGTAGCTTAATTTCTTCCCGGAGCATCCACTTGGACTTCGAGCCTCTTGCCCTTCGTGAGGACCGCGGCTTCGTAGGCCACCGGTTTGTCGTGTTTGGTGATCGATTCGACGGTAACAATCTTCGCTTTCCTGGCGTTGGCGTGCACCCCATCTTGAACGTTAGGCGGTAATGAGTCCATCGCGACTTCTTCTAGTTCGACGATTACACCGCCAGCGTCGTCAGAAAATCCTTGCTCTGACCGTGGTCGTTTTCTTGACCGCTGACGGCAGTTCTGACGTTTGATCTTCTTTTCCGCTGCCAGGACTGAGAGGGCGAAAAAACACACCGGTAGCTGCTGCGAGTCCAACGATTTGTAAAATGGGCATCGGTCGGTCCTATGAACCGAGAATACGCTGCCTAGATGAAGAGAAGCTGAAAGCGGCTCAAGGACATAAATCGAGACCGATTCGCGTCAGCCGGAGGTTGTCCTTAATGCCGAAGTTCGGTTGCCGCCCCGACGCGTTGCATCGGTAGGTTCACGGCTCCGGCATTTCACCACCGGCCTGGTGACGCATCAAACATCATTGGCAAATTAGCGTGGCTGTACCCGTCACGGTAGCTGATGTGTTCTGCACTCCGTTATTAACAGTGAACTGCAAGTTTTGAGGAGCGCTGGCAGTAATGGTGACAGTGCCCGGCGCCGAGCAAGTAACTTCACCAGTAGAACCAATCGTAGCCGCGACGCCTCCTGTGCTGGTGGGCGAGGTCTTCCAGGAGAGACCGTCGACCTGCGACAATTCCCGGCTCTTCCCGTTTTGAAAGTTTCCCATTGCAGTGTAGCCGACCTGGCCCTGGGGACTGCTCGTGGTGGTGGCCGACTGTGGGCTAACGGTAATACTTGTGAGGTTGGAGTGACCGGCACCGCAACCAATTACGAAAATGACCGCCAACAAAATTAAAAATGCCTGCTTCATAAATACCTCAGTGCGATGAGATGCGGTCTTCCTCACCCCAGGTTTGTTCCTGCGGTGTTTTCTCAGCAGAAGTGTCGATTTAGAGCTCTTATGCATATAAGACGTTAAGGGGTTGAGAATGAAATAGCCCCGGAACTGCCCCGCCTTAAGGTTCGCTTAATACTTCGGGGCTGCTGTGTTTTGCAGATATTCCTTCTTCGTGATGGCAACAGTGCCTTGTTGGCTGAGAAGGAAAGGGCACCTCTAGTTTCGACGGCTACCTTGGTGTGTCGGCCGGCGCAAGCGGAACCAAGCTTTCTCGATTCTCCGCCTGTCGCCGACGTCCGATTCCAATCTCCATCAAGGTATTCTTCGGGAATACCACTTCGTGTCCCCGAGCAATGAAGTTCGAATACACCGACATCCCGGCGCCGTATGCGCCCATCGCGTAGCCGAGGGCTCGCGACTGCACGGCTAGACCGAGCACGATACCAACCAGCTTGAAACCGTTTGCGCCTCCGGCAATCCGGGGCCCGGTATCACCTCCGGCATGAGCCACGCCGTGGTCGACGTCGCTGTCGCTTCTCACGGAGGCTGCCGCCAAGGTGAGCGACAGGGCAGTCGTCAGGTAGCGGGTCTTCGGCGTGGTGGCCTCGGCGCCGCCTTCGGGGTCGAGCTTTACGTTGGCGTCTTTGGCCGATTGCACGGCTTCGAGCGTCGCTTCTACCTTGTCCTGAATCCCATCCGGTTGGGTCAGTTCCTGGAAGCGGATGCGCAGCTGCCCGTTTTTCTTCATACGGCGAGCGGGCTGGGCTTGGCTAACTGTGCCCGTGAGTCGGCTGCCTTGAGGAAGGATCACCTCGTGATCGCCGTTCAGGAGAGGCTCAGATACGACTGCTTCTACCATTTCGCCCTTCTGCGAGCTTGCCGACGATAGAGGTGTAACCAGCCGCGCGTGTACCACGCTGTCCGGCGGCAGCGGGCCGCCAATTGACGAAGCCATTGCGGGCGTCATCATCTCGGTCCCGAAATCTAAAGGCACATTGAGCTCCGCGAAGTAAACCGTCCCAGCGGGAATGTATTGCGCATGAAGCGGCAGCTGTGCCTCGACATATCGTTTCAGTCGATGCATGTGGCCCGGTGTCTTGAGCTGCTTCATCGCTTTGCCCCACTCCTGCCTGGCTTGTTCCTTGGCCTGCCTGGTTCTCTCGGAAGCCGCATCCTTAATGCCTTTCCTCTTTTTGTTCTCCGCAGTCGCGACGAACCGGATCACTTGGCCCGAACCGGGACTTACGCTCGTGTGCAATTGGAAATGCCTCCCGTCCGGCAACGCCAGTTCCGTGAAGTTCACTTCTACATTCCGTCCTGGGCTAAAGTCTGCGTCCAGTGCAGCGATTGTGCGCCGGCCGCTGGAGATCGCCTCGATTTTGGCGACCTGGCCGGTCACCTGCGATCCCACGGGGACGACAAGGCGGTCGAACGCGTATGCCGGCGCCACCACGACTGCGCGAATCGGCTGCCCCACTTTTTTCACTCGCGTCTCCTCCACCAGAGCTACCTGCAATGGTGTGCCCTCGGGCACAGAGAGCTTAACGGACTGGGGCGAAGAGGGCGCATAGGGAAACATAACCGCCGGAGCCGGCTTGCGCACCCAGCCCGGCGAAAGCTGGGGAATAGGAGCCTCTTGAGCTTTCGTCGAGCTCAAATATCCAAAAGCGAAGAAGACAATGTAGAAGAGGCGCCGTAACGTCATGGTGTTACTCCCGGGTTCAGTCATGGTCCGTTATTCGACACGGATTCCCTAACGATTGTGGTTTGTGACACATGAAGCATTCGCCTGAGATCACCGAGTCCACCCGGAGTGTGGCCATCAGTTCCGGTTGTTTTTCTGGCGGATCGGGCATGTAAGTCGCTCATGGCAACGGTGGGATAGGAAGGATCTGAACCACCCGCGAACTAAGCAGACATTCGCCGTGGCCTAAGGCTACCGCCGTAAAACAGGCTGTTCCAGCGAGATCTGTTTGAAGTCTTACTACTATAAGACTTGCCTGTCAAGGCTAACAAGTGTTGCGGGAAAAATGTGTGCAAGGCGTCGGCCCCAAGGACTAGCTTGTGGGAGCTCAGGGCTCTGTGGAATAACGACTTGAAGTTCAGTAGCCAGCGGCTGGGTTCAGAGATCGCTTGGTGTTGTATGCGCTTTGCGGAAGCCATAACGTCTACGCCTCAACCCCAGGAACTTGTGGGAAGCATTTTCGGTCGTGTTCTTGCTGCGACTTGTGAGGTGTCACGGCTGCATGCACCGTCCCTTGCTTACCCGGTCATGGCACAATCAGCCTACGAAGGCGCAGCAAACAAGGTTCCCAAACCTTCCGTTAACCGAAAATTAATTTCTTCTTCAGGGAAATGTAACACTGAGAGTTTCTACTCACTCATTAGTCGTCATTCCAATCGGGTAGGAGGCCTTTGTGATTCGAAGAAGTCTTGTATTCTGCCTGTTCGTGCTGACGTCCTTGGTAGCACTCGCGAACGACAGTTCGGAAAAGAAATTTCGCCATGTGCTGCTGATTAGTGTCGACGGTCTGCACGCACTGGACGTGGCGAATTTTGTTGAGAGCCACCAGGGCTCGGCACTGGCCGAACTCTCGCGTCACGGGATCACCTATTCCAACGCCCGCACGCCGGCAAACTCCGACTCCTTTCCCGGACTCCTGGCCTTGGTGACGGGCGGATCGCCCATCAGCCACGGGCTGTTCTATGACGTCAGCTACGACCGCACTATTTTCGATCCCACCAATACTGCTTGTGCCGGTCCAGCAGGCAATAACATGGTGTTTGACGAAAGCATTGATCTCTACAACGCTGCCAACGTTTCGCAAAACGTGATTGATCCGTCCAAGCTGCCGCGACGTCTGGATTCCCGCGGTCACTGTGTGCCCATGTTTCCCCACGATGCGATCAGGACCAATACCATCTTCGAGGTGGTCAAAGCCGCCGGCGGCGTTACCGCATGGGCGGACAAGCATCCTGCCTATGACCTCGTGAATGGTCCTTCCGGGAAGGGAGTGGATGACCTCTACACCCCGGAAATTACCAATGTCGGAGGGCTCGATAACACCGTAAGCGTGGTCTGTACCGCAGAGAATGATGAGAAAAAGGTAAAGGCAATCATCAACGAGATTCATGGTCTGAGGCATGATGGAAAGCCCGGACTTGGAATTCCTACGGTGTTCGGCATGAACTTCCAGGCGGTGAGCGTGGGTCAGAAGCTGGCCAAGGACAACTCCGACGGCAGCTGCACTGACGACACCGGCTCTTTGAACGGCCAACCCGGTGGATACAAGGATGGTGCTGGAACGCCCACTGACGTTCTCGCCTACGCTTTGCAGCAGACTGACGAAGCTTTGGGCGACATAATTCAGGCGCTCAAGAGCCAGGGCATCTACGAGTCAACTCTGTTCATTGTTACTTCCAAACATGGGCAGTCGCCGATCAATCCAGTGAAGGTCAATAAACCCGGCCACTTCGCGGATCTGGTGGCAGGCTTGAAAGATTCGACGACCGATCCCGGCGGAATTGCCATTGGCGTCGCCGCTGCTTGTAGTACCGGCTCGTGCGGTTTCGTTCAGGACGACGATATTGCGCTGATCTGGCTAAAGGACCAGAGCCAAACCTCCGACGCTGCAGCCTACCTGAACGAAAATGCCGCAGCGTTGTTCATCGATGAGGTACTTGCTGGAAATGAAATAAAGCTCAAGTTCAACAATCCCGCAACCGACAGCCGCACGCCTGACATCCTGGTGCAACCGGTGTACGGGACTATTTACACAACATCGAAAACCAAGAACGCGGAGCACGGCGGTTTCAGCTTCGGAGACACCAACGTCGGGTTGATCGTCTCGAACCCGAACTTTCATCCCCACGTTGTGAAAACACCGGTCGTCACATCGCAGGTTGCGCCGACGATCCTGGAGTTGTTGGGAATCGATCCCAATTCGCTGAAGTCTGTTCGGGTCGAACTCACGGCAGTATTGCCTGGCCTTCCCGACTAGTTATGCGCTTCGGCGCAGGTGAGTAATGGATGGCCTACGCCGAGTAGACGGTTCGCTGCTTTCTCATTCGGATCAGTCGCCCCCACTGGGGGGACGTTTAGGCCGTATTAAGGGTTCACGAACGCGGGATCGATGGCATTCTCGATGGTGTGTTGAAATGCCTGCCACGGGCAAGTCATCTTCTGATCCGCAGTGCTGCAACCGGGAATAAAAATAGGAGACTTCAGGGGTGGCGACTCCAGCCTCAACGGGGCCAACTTGCGCATTTGGTCCGTGCTCTGCGCCACGTAGTAGGTGCTGACCGCCATCTCTCCCTGAGCTTGCTGCCAGAGTTCAAAAACCAGCGCACCTCCGGGCGGCGTGTCATTAGGCGGATAGCCATCAAGTAGCCAGGAAAGCCCCAACAGTCCTGCGATGTTGGAAATGTTTGTATCGTGCCCGACGACGGTGAGAACTCGATCCCCAACCTCACCCAGTGAACCCGGGACCGCGCTGTTTCTAACCGCTTGTTCCATGGATCGCAGAACATGGCTGAGCAAGTTCGAGCTTTGGAGGCGGGCAACATACGGTGTCTGACGCGCCAGGTCAGCATAAGCGGCGTGGAGCTTCAGGATCTCCAGCAGCTTCCCGGCGTCCAGTCGACCCCAGCCGAGATCTTTGCCGTCCATCCCGTTCACGTACTCGAGCAAGAAATCCTCCGACAAAGTTGAACCAATTCGGAGCGGACCTCGCAGATCAGCGGCATGATCACCTTCGCCGGCTTCAACCGAGGAAGGCTGTTCTAGTACAGATTGTTTACCGGGTACTTGCTCCGCAGGACACGTTGCATCTGGGTCACAACCGAATAGCACTTCACGTAGCGTGCCGAATGCTCGCCGGTAAGTGCCAATCAGTGCGTTCGGATTGCCGCCGATCCGACCCGAGATGGAAGCGGCCGCCAGAGCGCGATCTGGGTTGGCGACACCGGCGCTCAGCGGACTGAATAACGGATCTTTGTTGTCGCGAACGCTATGTACAGTAACGCTGCATCCCGGCATAATGCCAGCGGCCATGACACTGGCCGTCTCACGGGTACGCGATTCAGCATCCGCCAGGAAATAGACATAACCGGCATCCTCGCAACCGGAGGAGCGCAGCAAACCGGCGTCGGCAAAATAGAGCCGGTAGTAGGAGCCGAACAGTTTCATCAGCTTGCTCCCCCGCGGTGTCAGGTTTCCGGGCGGAACTCCCCAGTTCGGCCATGGTTCGCTTGAATACCTATTCAGGTCCAGCAGAGTCCAAGTGGGAGATCGAACACCATGACGAGTCAGGATGACGGCGAACCGAAGCTTTGGGGCGGCGGGCGCTGCGTCTACAGCGCCGGCGATCGTTGCCGACAACGCAAGAAAGATCGTGATCCGAGAAAACAATCCGACCGAAATTTTCGTTCTTATGCTGCGGACAAAGAGCACTGTGCGACCCGTTTCTCGCTTTTTGTAACCGCTCGTGGTTCTCACCTCCATCCATCTAATCATTCGGCCTTTCCCACGACTAAGACCTCAAACTGGCCTGCCTCTGCCGTGGGCAAGAAGAGTCGGTGAGTTTTCGCATCAAGTGCCATCGTCTTGGCCCGGGGAAGAGTTTTTATCGTTTGCACGGAAGAATACTTGTCCGGCGTTTCCTGACGAATGACCGAGACGGTGCCCTCCCCATTCGAATTGAAAATCAGCCGGGTCTCCGGGTCGAAGGCGGTCGCATCCACGTGGTCACCAATGGGAAGCGTCATAATAACCTCACCGGTGTCGGCATTCATGACCGCCATCACACGGCTGCGGCAACCAATGAACAAGCGGCGATTTGCCTTGTCCATGGCCATGCTTGACGGGGATTGGCAGGGACCTGTAGGCCAGCGTTTCTGCACCGTCAGCTTGTGAGAATCGATCTTCAGCACCTGGCTTTCGTCCTCCAGATTGTTAAACACGAAACCGTTGCCGTCGGCCACCGCGAACTCTGGCCCTCCTCCCAGATCAATTTTGCCCACAACCTTGGCGTCGGCGGCATCAATCACGCTGACGCTGTTGTCGCCTCCGTTGAAGGCAAACACGCGGGAAGTTGTCGGGTCGTAAATGATTGCGTCCGGCTTCTTGCCGACCGTCACTTCGCTAATCGGTTTCAGGGTTTTCAGATCGAAGACCGTCACTGTGGACGACTGGCCATTGCTGACGAATCCGCGGCTCTGCTCAGGCGCGATTGCAATTCCATGCACGCCCAAGGTATTGGAAATCTTGCCGACGATCGCTCCTGAATCTACGTCCAGCACCTCGACTTGGGTGCCGTGGGAAACATACAGACGGCGGGCCGCGTCATCCACGATCAGATAGTCCCAGCCGCCCTGACCGGGAATCTCAATCTTCCTGGTGACTTCGTAGGCGTCACTCGAAGGATGCGGAGCGGCAAAAAGAGGCAAGCACAACGCCAGCAGAGCAATTCCTCTCAAGTACACGGTCGAAGGCGCAGCCGCCTCATTTCGCATATGATCGAGTCCTTTCAAGACGTGGGACGGGAAATGATTTCAATGGCAGATCGTCGCAACTGGCAACGTCCCCCGTTCTCGACTAACGCCGGGTCATTGGCCGGAGAAGTCGCGGCCCCAACTGCTGGCGAAGGTGCAAAGGAGGACCTCTTGATGTAAGCGAGCGAAACAAGGACCGCTTTCTTGACAGTCACAGGGATTAAGAGTGCACGAAGCGGACGCTGCTCAATCTTAGGCATTGGTTCTCAGCGCGTAGTCTACC
>Ga0134128_10001354_pt1 | contig 31686 bp, 29 predicted proteins | sample KB31754_FD_96462 | JGI IMG/M metagenome (GOLD analysis project Ga0134128, IMG submission 96462) | Terrestrial soil microbial communities with excess Nitrogen fertilizer from Kellogg Biological Station, Michigan, USA - KB3-175-4 | ecosystem: Environmental > Terrestrial > Soil > Unclassified ... | reverse complement strand
CGCGCTGTGCAAGGGCTTCGGCGCCAATCCGATCCTGACGCCGCAGCAGGACGTCATTCTCGCCGACCTCGCGCCGGAAGACCGCGACGCGATCGATGTTCTGCTCGACGGATTGGGCGTCGCCCGCGCCGAACAGCTGGCGCCGGTCGAGCGCTGGGCGCTTGCTTGCCCGGCACTGCCGACCTGCGGGCTGGCGCTTACCGAGGCCGAACGCGTGCGCACGCCACTCATTGGCGCGATCAAGACAGAGCTCGCCCGCTACGGCCTGGACCAGGAGCCGATCAGCATCCGCATCACCGGCTGCCCCAATGGCTGCGCCCGCCCCTATGCCGGCGATATCGGCATCGTCGGACGCATGCCGGGCTTCTATCAGCTCTGGGTCGGCGGAGATTTCGCCGGCACGCGGCTGAATTTCCCGCTGCTCGACCGCGTGAAGCAGGAGGAAGTGGCGGCGCATCTCGGCACACTATTCCGCAGTTTCGCCGTCGAGAGGCGGGGGGGCGAAGGCTTCGGTGATTTCTGCCATCGCTTCGGCGCGGAGCGCTTGCTCGCCCTCTTCGCCGCGCCGCTCAAGGCCGCCTCGTGATGCTGCCGCTGACCCTGGACCTCGCGCGGCTCAAAGTGCTCGTCATCGGCGAGGGTGCCGCGGCGCTGCGCCGGCTGGAACTCCTCGACGCGGCCGGCGCGCGAGATCTGACGCTTCATGCCGAGCGGCCGGATCCGGCCGTCGCCCACCGCGCCGGCGACCGGCTGGTGCGACGGCTACCCGGCGACGACGAGTTCGCCGTCGCGCGGCTCGTCTTTTTCAGCGACCGAAACGCCGCCGCGACGCCGCGCCTTGCCGCCGCGGCGCGGGCGGCGGGCGCGCTCGTCCATGTCGAAGACGCGCCGGCGCTCTCGGACCTGCACGCGCCGGCCGTCCTGCGCCGGGGCGACCTCACCATTGCCGTTTCGACGTCCGGCCTCAGTCCCGCGCTCGCTCTACGGCTGAAGCACTTCCTCGGTGAGATCATCGGCCCTGAATGGGGGGCCCGGCTTGCGCGGCTGGCCGTGCTGCGTCAAGACTGGCGGCGGGCCGGCGCCGGTGCCGAGACGCTGTCACGCCGCACCGAGGATATGATCGCGCGCGAGCGCTGGTTGCCCGCACCGACGCCGGAGCGACTTAAACCGCGGCGCGCGGCTTGAGAATTGTCATAAACCTGAAAACGAGGAGGAGAGCATGTCACTCACCATCGGCGATACGGCACCGGATTTCGAGGCGGAGACGACGCAAGGACGCATTCGCTTTCATGACTGGATCGGCGATTCCTGGGCGGTGCTGTTCTCGCACCCCAAGGATTTCACGCCGGTCTGCACCACCGAGCTCGGCTACATGGCGCGCATCCAGCCGGATTTCGACAAGCGCAATACCAAGATCATCGGCCTCAGCGTCGATGCCGTGCAGGATCACAGCCGTTGGGCGAACGACATCAAGGAGACGCAGGGCCACGCGCCGAAATATCCCATCATCGGCGATCCCGAGCTCAAGGTAGCGAAGCTCTATAACATGCTTCCCGCCGGCGCGTCGGGCGAAGTGGGCAAGCGCACCGCAGCCGACAATCAGACCGTGCGCAACGTCTTCGTCATCGGGCCGGACAAGAAGATCAAGCTGATCCTCGTCTACCCGATGTCCACCGGACGCAATTTCGACGAGGTGCTGCGCGTCCTAGATTCGCTGCAGCTCACCACGCGTCACAAGGTCTCGACGCCGGTCAACTGGAGGCCGGGCGAGGACGTCATCATCTCGGGCTCGGTTTCCGACGACGAGGCGAAGAAGCTCTATCCGCAAGGCTGGAAGGCGCCGCGCCCCTACTTGCGCATCGTACAGCAGCCGCGCTGAGGCCGGCTCACTCGCGTGGACAAGAACGGCCGGCGGTAGCGCCGGCCGTTTTTTATCGCCAGCGCAGAAACGTCTTCTCGACGATCCCGACCAGCGCGCCGAGCGTCAGGCCGAGGAGCGACAGCACGACCACGCCCGCCATGAGCTGATCGGTCTGCATGAGATTGCCGGCGGTAAGCAGGAAGGCGCCGATGCCGAACTGCGCGCCGATCATCTCGGCCGAGACCACGAGCAGCAGCGCCGTGGCGATCGAGATGCGGAAGCCGGCGAGGATCTGCGGCAGCGCCGAGGGCAGGATCACTTTCCAGACGATCGCTCGGACCGGCAGATCGAAGCTCTGGCCCATGCGGATCAGGCTGCGCGGCACGGAATCGACGCCGCTGAAGGTGGCGATAACCGTTGGAAAGAACACGCCTGCCGCGATGGTCGCGACCTTCGGTGCCTCGCCGATGCCGAGCCACAGGATGAGAAGCGGCAGCAGCGCGATCTTGGGGATGGGATAGAGCGCCGAGACCAGCGGCATGCCGATGGCGCGCGACAGCGAGGAGAGCCCCATCGAGAGGCCGACCAGAAGGCCGAGCGCGCTGCCGATCGCCCAGCCCGCGCCGATGCGCAGCAGCGAGGCAGATAGCTGATGCCAGAGCTCGCCGCTGAGGGCGAGACCCCAGAGTGCCCGCGCGATACCCAGTGGCGAGGGCAGGAAGAGCGCGTTGACGAGGCCAAGCCCGGTTACCGCCTGCCAGAGCGCGAGCAAGACGGCGAAGACGAGCCAGGAATGGAGCTTCCGCGGCTCCGGCAGGAAGCCGCCGCCCCGGAAGGCCACCTCGCGCGAGGCGCCGCCGATTGCCGCGCCCTCGGACCTACCCCCGACCTCAGACATCGGTCATCTCCCGCTCGGCGCTCAAGGCTTCGTCGCGGATCAGCGACCAGAGGCGCTCGCCGAGCTCGGCGAGTTCGGCCTGCGCCGCCTTGCCGGTGCGCTCGCGCTGCGGTCGTGCGATCTCGACCACTTCGCGGATGCGACCGGGCCGCCGCGACAGCACGACAATGCGGTCGGCAAGCCGCAGCGCCTCGGCGAAATTATGGGTGACGTAGAGCGCCGCCATTCGCTCGCGCAGCAGCAGGTCGAGGAAATCCTCCATCAGCAGCTCGCGCGTCTGCGCGTCGAGCGCCGAGAGCGGCTCGTCCATCAGCAGCACCGCCGGGCGCACGACAAGCGCGCGGGCGATGCCGACGCGCTGGCGCATGCCGCCCGAAAGCTGCTTGGGCAAGGCGGCGGCGAAATCGACGAGCCCGGTGCGCCTCAGCGCGTCGGCGACGCGCCGCTTGCGCTCAGGCTCGCCGAGCGGGTGATGCTCGAGCGGGAAAGCGACGTTGGCGGCGACGCTGCGCCAGGGCAGCAGGGCGAAATCCTGGAAGATATAGGTAAGCGGGTTGAGGCACTCCGCGGGCGGCGCGCCCTGCATGACGACGCGCCCCGCGCTCGCACGCAAGATGCCGCCGGCGATGCCGAGCAAGGTCGATTTGCCGCAGCCGGAAGGGCCGATCAACGCGACGATTTCGCCGGCGCGCACTGCAAGCGAGACGTCTTCGAGTACGGTCAGTTCGCCAAAGGCGTGCCGCTTGACCTCGACGATCAGATCCACCCGCGCTTCCCTCGGTCATTCCGCTGCGCGCATTCTCGCCGTCCGGCCGGCCGATGCAAGGCGACGAGGCCATCGAGCGGATCATCCTGCCGCGCGCTCAGGGGGTAGCGCCGCAGCCGGACGGACAGGTCGCGTGCTGCTCAGGCGGGCAGACGATCGCGGGGTGGGCCGCCGAGGCCGAGCGCTCCGATGATCTCGGCGACGAGCACGGCCGGCGGATTGCCGATCGAAACGGCGATCGGCCGCTCGTCGGGATCCGGCTCCTCGAGATCGGCAAATTGGCTGTCGAGCAGGCTGACCGGCATGAAATGCCCATGGCGTGCCGCCATGCGGTGCAGGATCAGGTCGCGGGGACCCCTGAGGTAGACGAGCCGCACCCCCGGCCGGTCGCCGATGATGATGTCCCGGTAGCGCCGCTTGAGCGCGGAGCAGGTGACAATCCCGCTCTTGTGCTCGGCGCACCAGCGATCGATCTGCGCGGCGATGGCGCGCAGCCAGGGCAGCCGGTCAGCATCGTCGAGCGGTGTTCCGCCGCGCATCTTGGCGATATTCGCCGGCGGGTGGAAATCATCCGCCTCGGCAAACTCCCAGCCGAGACGCCCGGCCAGCAGCGCCGCGACCGTGGTCTTGCCGGAACCCGAGACGCCCATGACGACCGCAACCAGGCTGCCGGCTTGCGCGTGGCCGGACATGGTCAGGAGCGCGCTGGCTGACGCTGCCGCATCAGCGTTTCCCCCGCCTGCACAATGTCCGCGACCGAGAGATGCACATAGGCGAGCAGATCTTCGGCTGTGCGGCCGCTCTTGGGGATGTTGCGGACCGCGAGCCGGCGGAGGCGCGGCCCCTCCACGTCCTCGGCGCAGACCTCGGCGAGCTCGCTGCCCACGCCGCCGACATAGCTGTCTTCGACCGCGAGGATCGGCGCCCCTGCATCGCGCGCCAGAGCGAGAATCGGCGCGGCGTCAAGCGGCAGCGCGTAAGCGTCGACCACCGCCGCGGTGATGTCGCGCCCCTCGAGCAGATCCGCCGCCGCGAGGCAGGTATGGACGAGATAGCCGGTGGCGACCAGCACGACGGCGCGATGCTTCGCCGCGAGGGGGCGCAGCAGCTTGTGGCCCCCCAAGGGAAATCGCTCGCTCTCGGCGTAGAGGATCGGCAAATCGGCCCGCGCCGCGCGCAGGTAGCAGGCGCTCGGATGCGCCGCCATGGTCAGCACGAGATTATAGGCGCTGACCGCGTCGCTCGGCGTCAGCACGGTCATCGCCGGATTTCCCCGATGATCGTCCGCATGGGCGAGAGCGCGCATGAAGGCGACGTCGGCAAGCGCCATCTGGCTCGGCCCGTCGGCAGCGAGCGTCACGCCGACATGCGTCCCGACGAGCTTGATCGGCAAGCCGCCGATCACTGCCATCTCCACCTCGTCGAAGGCGCGCTCCATGAAACGGCCGAAAGTGCTGGCGAAGGCGGTCTTGCCCGCCGCCGCGAGACCGGCGGCCGCCGAGACCATGTTCTGCTCTGCAATCCGGCCCTCGAAATAGCGCTCGGGATGCGCCTTGGCGAACTGCTCGGCGTAGGTGGAGTTTTTGACGTCGCCGTCGAGCGCCACGATCTGCGGGTTGGCATCGCCGAGAGCTTTCAGCGCCAAGCCATAGGCGCGCCGCGGCGACAGCGCCCGCTTCTCGCGGACGGATCGGGCGATCTTGTCGTCGGCGCCCGCTGCCGCCATGAAACCGACGGCCGCGCGCGCAGGCTGTGGCGGGGGCGCTGCCGGCGGCGGCGAGATCGCGAGTCCGGCCGCCAGCTCTTCGGGCGACAGATCGGCGACGCCAAGTTCTCGAGCCCGCCGGTCGAGTTCGCCGAGCACCGTTTCGAGTTGGTCCTGGCGCACCGCCGTGCCGTGATGGCCCGGCCCGCCAAGCTGCGGCACGCCCCAGCCCTTGATCGTGCGGGCGATGAGCGCGAGCGGCTCGCTTTGCTGTGCGCGGCGGCTGCGCTCGCCAAGTGCACCCAGGATGGCGTCGGGATCGTGGCCGTCGATGACGGTGGCGCTCCAGCCGAAGGCCTCTGCCTTGCGCTGCAAATGCCGCCAATCCTGCTGGGGCGACACGAAGTCGCTCTGGCCGAGTTCATTGCAGTTGAAGACCGCGACGACGTTCATGAGGCCCTGGTCGCGGATGAAGTCCATCGCTTCCCAGATCTGCCCCTCGCGGGATTCGCCGTCGCCGATGATGCAATAGATGACCTTGTCGATGCCGTCGAGACGCGCAGCGCAGCCGAGTCCGGCGGCGACCGACAGTCCCTGGCCCAGCGAACCGGTTGCCGCGTCGAAGAACGGGAAGCCTATGGCCGGGTTGGGATGGCCGTCGATGGGGCTGTCGATGTCGCGCAGCGTCATGAGATCGTCCAGCGTCATCCGCCTGGTCTGCCCATGCAGCTGGAAGCCGACGCCCAGATCGGCGCATGCGGCATACACGATCGGCACTGCGTGGCCCTCCGACAGCACGAGGCGATCGGCGCCTGGATGGCGAGGCTGCTGCGGTTGCCAGCGCATGGCATGATACATCAGCGTCGCGACAATATGGGCGAGCGAGAGAGCGCTCGTCGGATGCCCGCTGCCGGCGGCCGTGGTGGCGCGGACCGCCAGCTTTCCAAGTTCGATCGCCTTCGCTTGCAGCAGGCGGCTCAGCATTGCCATGGCGCTCTCCTGTGGAGGGATGCATCGTGTCGAGCCCGCGGCCGCCCGGCGCAGCGGATGCAAGGCTCTTTTTCCGCGCGACCGAAAAACGCCGCCACGGAGGACGCGTTCGGCACGCGAACACCTCGCACCTAGCCCGGGTTGCAACGCCTGTTTCGCCGATGGGCCGACCCGATGAAATTTCCGCAAGAAAGCCGTCGAGCCTTTGTGCGGAGCTTGCCCTCATACAAGGGCGAATACGTCGACCCGGTCGCTCGGCTCGGCTTCAGCCCAGCGCGTAGTCGGCCTGGTCCTCGTAGATCGCGCCGCTCTTCGTCAGGTAGCTCGCCACCAGGCTGAACTGCTCGACTGGAAACGGTGCCGCGCGGAACAGCGCGTGCTCGCCAAGAAAGGCCTGGAGCTTCGCCTCGTTCGCATTCCTCAGTCGCGCCAGGCTGACATGCGGTGCATAGCGCCGCGTATCGGCCTCGAGACCGAGGCGCACCAGAGCGCTTTCGACTTTGTCGCGCAGATGCATCAGCGGCGGATTCTTTTCAACCCCGACCCACAGCATGCGATCGCCGAAAAGGCCGACCCCGGCCAGGCTCACCTCGAAGCGCGGCGCGCGGATCTGCAGCAGCGCCGCATCGATATCGCTTGCAAGCCCCTCATCAACTTCGCCGATGAAGCGGAGCGTCAGGTGGTAGTTGCCGGGATCGACCCAGCGCGCTCCCGGCACGCCCGAGCAGAGCAGCGACAGCCGGAGCTTGAGTTCGGGGGGAAGCGCGATGCCAACGAAAAGCCGAAGCATGAAAGCGGCTCGACACAATAATCAGAGAAACAGGGCAAGCACGCCGGTATAGCCATAAAGCCGATCATGGGCGATCTCGCCGTTGCCGAAGAAGCCGGCCAGCGGAAAATCGCCGAGCGCGTCACGGATCATCATGAGCTCCTGCGCCGGCTGGTCGAACAGGTTCGGTCCGCGCGCCACGCAACTGAAGTAGAGCCCGGCGCGCGGCGCCGTGCCGGCGCGACGCTTCAGCGAGACCAGCATGCGCTCGAGATCGACGACGGCGCTGGCGGGGTCGCGTCGGCAGAACAGCACCGCATCGCCCGGCGAAGCGGCATGCGCCACCGCGAGCCACTGCCGCGGCACGTCGATCGCGACTAGGTTGCGCACGAGATAGTCGCCGGTATCCGAGCCGGTCACCGGAAAGCCGGCGAAGATCAGCCCCGCGACGCGGCGCAGATCGCGCGACAGCAGCTCGCCAATGTCCTCTTTGAAAACCTCGAGCGCGGGCCGGCCGTCGATCGCAATCAATATGTTGTCGCGCGCCTCGGTGACACGCCGCACCGGGCCGATCGGCGAGCAGCCCTGCGTCAGGCCGCTGATCAGCGGGATGTCAGGCGCGAGCATGACGCCGGACAGGCCGCCCTCGACCACCTGGCCTGCGACCTGAACCGGCGCTGCGGCGGAAGCGGCAAGGCCGCCGATCAGGAAGAGTGACGCGTCGCGCGAGAGGGCGCCCACCCGCTCGACGATGGCGGCGTCGCGCGGATCGCCATGCACGACGCCAATTGTCGGCCGCACTCGGGAAAACCATTGGTCGGCACCGGCGGCAAGCGCCGCGGCGCTGGCTTGCTGCGGGGCGAACAGGCGGAAGCCGTCTGGCGGCAGCGCCGCCACCAGCACCGAAAGGGCCGGCACGTCGAAATAGTCGCGGCCGGTGGCGCAGACGCCCAGCCCGACGCTGCCCACCCAATCGGCGATGCGCGTGCGCTCGCGCAGAAAGGTCAGGATGCTGCCGAGATCGGCGGCAAGCGGATCGGTGGCGTAGAGGAAGCCGAGATTGGCGCCGGGCGGCAGCGAGGCGAGCTGATCCGCACAAGCCTTCGCAACTGCCGCCCAGTTCTCGCCCTGTGCATGCGCCACGGCGAATTGCCGCTCCAGGAGGCCGGTCATCCCTGCGCCCCCTTTCCCTGCAGCAACCGCACCACCAGCGGGGCTACCTTCTCTGCGATGATGTCAACGCCCTTTTCGTTGGGATGGAGGCCGTCAGACTGGTTGAGCGCCGGATTCATGGCGACGCCGTCAAGGAAGAAGGGATAGAGCGGCACGTGGTACTTCGCGGCGAGCTTGCCATAGATCGCATCGAACTCGCGCTGGTAGTCGCGGCCCCAATTCGGCGGGGCCAGCATGCCGAGCAGCATCACCTTGGTATGATCCGACGTGAGCCGCGCCAGGATGCGGTCGAGATTGGCGTAGGTGAGCTTGGGGTCGATGCCGCGCAACGCGTCATTGGCGCCGAGTTCGACGAGCACTGCGTCCGGATGACCGGCCATCGTCCAGTCGAGGCGCGCCAGCCCATCGGCTGTGGTATCGCCGGAGACGCCGCCATTGACCACTTTCGCCTCGATCCCGTCGGCGGCAAGCCGCGCCTGCAGCCGATCGGGGAATGCTTCGCCGGGCGGCAGGCCGAAGCCGGCGGTGAGACTGTCGCCGAACACCAGCACCCGCGGCGGGGCGGCGCAGACGGGAAATGCGCTCGCCGCGACGAGCACCAGGGCGAGCGCCGCCCGCAAGCTGTTGACAAGCGGCACGCGCTCGCCATATCGCGGGAGGGCGCGCGGCCGCGGAGAGGGCGAGCCGGACCTTTCTCGATCCAGATGAGGTGACATGCAGGTCCCGTCGCGTTCCGACCTCCCGATAATTCTGCTCGACGAGGTCCATCTAACACTGGCGAGCGCCGCCGGTGCCGTCAATGTCCTGCGCGGCGCGACGCTCAACGTCGCGGCCGGCGAAACCGTCGGCCTGATCGGCCCGTCGGGCTCGGGCAAGTCGACGCTGATGATGGTGACCGGGGGGCTGGAGCGGCCGAGCCGTGGCCGCGTGCTGGTCGCCGGCACCGACCTCGGAGCGCTCGACGAAGACGCGCTCGCGCGCTTTCGCCGCGACACGATCGGTATCGTCTTTCAATCTTTCCATCTGATCCCGACGATGACCGCGCTGGAGAACGTCGCGATCCCGCTCGAACTCGCTGGACGTGCCGACGCCTTCGAGGCGGCGCGCGCCGGGCTCGCCGCGGTGGGCTTGGCCCACCGCGTGCTGCACTATCCGGGCCAGCTCTCCGGCGGCGAGCAGCAGCGCGTGGCGCTGGCGCGCGCTTTTGCTGCCGGTCCGAAGCTGCTGCTTGCCGACGAGCCAACCGGCAATCTCGACACGGCGACCGGCCGACACGTGATCGATCTCCTTTTCGAGCTGCGCGCGGCGCATGGCACGACGCTGCTGCTCATCACTCATGACCGCGATCTGGCGCGGCGCTGCGACCGCGTGGTCCATATGGAAGACGGTCGGGTCGTCGAGAGCGCCGACGCGGAAGTCACCGCGCTCGGCCGGCGATGATTGTGCGCGAGATTTCCCTCGCGCTCCGCTGGGCGCGCCGGGAGCTGCGCGGCGGCCTCGCCGGGTTCCGCATCTTTCTCGCCTGTCTCGCGCTCGGCACGGCGGTCATCGCCGGGGTGGGATCGCTCTCCGCCGCGGTGAGCGCCGGGCTCAAGGCCGACGCGCATGCCATGCTCGGCGGCGATGTCGAGCTGCATCTCGTCCACCGCCCGGCCAGTCCTGAGCAGCAGGCCTATTTCCGCCGCAGCGGCGAAGTCTCGGCCATCGCCACCATGCGCGCCATGGCGCGCACCGAAAACGGCGGCGAACGCAGTCTGATCGAGCTGAAGGCGGTAGATGCCGCCTATCCGCTCTATGGGACGATGGAACTCGACCCGCCGCAGCCGCTCGCGGCAGCACTCGCCGCGCACGGTGGGCAATGGGGCGCCGCGGCGGCGCCGGCGCTGCTGGCGCGGCTCAAGCTTCGCCTGGGCGACACTATCCGCGTCGGCGACGCGCGCTTCGTCCTGCGCGCCATCCTGACGCACGAGCCCGACGCCGCCACCAGCGGCTTTGAGTTCGGCCCGCGGGTGATGATCGCAGCGCCGGCCCTCTCCAGCACCGGCCTGCTGCAACCCGGCGCGCTCGTCGGCTATGCCTATCGGCTGCGCCTGCCGCCGGGCAGCGAGGTCGGGAGCTGGGTCGCCGCGGTCAAGCGCGCCTTTCCCGATGCCGGCTGGCGCATCCGCGAATTCGGCAATGCGTCGCCGATGCTGCAGCGGCTGCTCGACCGCGTGACCATCTACATGACACTCGTCGGGCTCACCGCGCTGCTGGTTGGCGGCGTCGGCGTCGGCAACGCCGTACGCGGCTATCTCGCCGGCAAGACCGCAACCATCGCCACTCTAAAATGCCTCGGTGCACCCGGACGACTGGTCTTCGCGACATATCTCGCGCAGGTCCTGGCGCTGGCGTTGGCCGGCATCGGCATCGGGCTGGCGCTGGGCGCGCTCACGCCATTGCTGGCGGGCCCGCTCCTGGCGGCGTTTCCGATTGCCGTCCGCGTCGGACTTTATCCGGTGCCGCTGGCCGCCGCCGCGGCGTTCGGCGTGCTCACCACCCTCGCCTTCGCCCTCTGGCCGCTCGCCGCCGCGCGCGAGGTACCGGCGGCGAATCTGTTTCGCGACCTCGTCGATCCTACGCCGCGCCGGCCGCGTCCCGCCTATCTGGCCGCTACCGCCGCGGCCGGGCTGGCGCTCGCTGCGCTTGGCATTCTCACGGCCAGCGACCGTCTCACCGCATTCTGGTTCGTCGTCGGCGCCATCGGCGCGCTCGCCGCCTTTCGCCTGCTGGCCGCCCTCCTCATCACTGCGGCGCGGCGGGCCGGAAGGCCACGCCATCCCGGGCTCAGGCTCGCGCTCGCCAATCTGCATCGGCCGGGGGCGCCGACCGCCGGCATTGTCGCCTCGCTCGGACTCGGCCTTACCGTGCTGGTAGCGATTGCGCTGGTGCAGGGCAATGTCGCCGAGACCATCGACGAGCGCCTGCCAGAGCACGCGCCGTCCTTCTTCTTCATCGACATCCAGCCCAGCCAGGCCGCCGAATTCGACAGGCTGATTGCCGCGACCCCGGGGGTCACGCAGGTCGCGCGCGTACCGAGCCTGCGTGGCCGCATCACCCGTCTCAATGGCGTTCCGGTCAGCCAGGTGCGGATCAAGCCCGAGGCGCGCTGGGCGGTGAGCAGCGAGCGCGGCCTCACCTATGCCGCGACCCTGCCCAGGGGCTCGCGCATGGTCGCCGGCACCTGGTGGCCGGCCGATTATCATGGGTCGCCGCTGGTTTCGGTCGACGCCGAGATCGCCCGCGGCATGGGGCTCGGCATCGGGGACACCCTGACCGTCGACGTGCTCGGCCGCGAGGTGACCGCGACCATCGCCAATCTGCGCGAGATCGACTGGACCTCGCTCGGCATCAACTTCGTGCTGGTGTTCTCGCCAGGCCTGCTCGATGGCGCGCCGCAGATGGACATTGCCACGGCGCGCACGCCCCCCGGCGGGGAGGCGGCGCTCGAGCGCGCCGTCACCGACCGCTTCCCGAACGTCTCGGCGATCTCGGTGAAGGACGCGCTGGAGGCGGTGAGCAGCATCATCGCAGCCATCGCCATCGGGCTGCGCGCCATAGCCGGAGTCACGCTCGCGGCGGGCGTGCTGGTGCTGGCCGGGGCGGTCGCCGCCGGGCACCGCCGCCGGGTCTATGAGGCAGTGGTGCTGAAGGTGCTGGGGGCCACCCGGCGCGACGTGACCCGCGCCTTCCTCATCGAATACGGCCTCATCGGCCTCGCCACCGCGGCGATCGCCGCCGGACTCGGCACGCTCGCCGCCTGGCTGGTGCTGACCCGGGTCATGCACCAGGATTGGGACTTCCTGCCGCTCGCGGTGGCGGCGACCGCGCTGCTCGCCACCCTGCTCACGCTCGCCGCGGGATATCTTGGCACCTGGCGCGCGTTGGGCGCCAAGCCGGCGCCCTTCCTGCGCAACGAATAGGGGCGCCGCCCGTTCTCATTGAATTCGTCGCCGGCTGTGCCAATATGCCCTGACGATGCCACAACCCTCTCGGGGAAGCTTCCATGGCGTATGAACCGGGTAACCGCTGGACCGCGCGCGGCGCCGCGGTACCGCAGGCCGAGGTCGATGCGGGCCTGCGCTCTTTCATGCTGCGCGTCTACAACTACATGGCCGGCGGGTTGGCGCTGACCGGGGTCGTGGCCTATGTCGCCGCGGCCAGCGGATTCTACGCGTCGATCGCCGGCAGCCCGCTGTTCTGGCTGGTGGTGCTGGCGCCGCTCGGCCTGGTCATGCTGCTGAGCTTCCGCATCCAGACCATGAGCCTCGGCGCGGCGCAGCTCACCTTCTGGGCCTATGCGGCGTTGATGGGATTGTCGCTCGCCGGAATCTTCCTGATCTACACGCAGACGAGCATCGCGCGCGTCTTCTTCATCACCGCCGCCACCTTCGCGGCGATGAGCCTCTACGGCTACACCACGCGCAGCGATCTCTCGCGCTTCGGCTCATTCCTCTTCATGGGGCTGATCGGCATCATCATCGCCGGTCTCGTCAACATGTTCATCGGCAGCGCCGGGCTGCAGCTGCTCATCTCGCTGGTGGGCGTCATCGTCTTCGTCGGCCTCACTGCCTGGGATACTCAGGCGATCAAGGAGATGTATTGGGAAGGCGATGGCGAGCTGGTCGCCGGCAAGAAGGCGATCATGGGCGCGCTCAGGCTCTATCTCGACTTCATCAACCTGTTCATGCTGCTGATGCAGCTGCTCGGCAATCGCCGCGACTGAACCGCGCGGCACCGCCGACACGAGCACCGCCCGCGGCCCCGGCCGCGGGCGGTTTCGTTTAGGGGTCAGCGAAGCGCGGCGTCGAGCTTCGCCGCCAGCTCGCGCAGCTTGAAGGGCTTGCGCAGCACGCCGATACCGTCGATCTCGCCTTCCAGCGGCGCTGCCTGCGCATAGCCGGTCATGAACAGTGCCTTCAGATGCGGCCGGCGCAGCCTCGCCCGGCGGACGAGCTCGGCGCCGTTCATCTCCGGCATGGCGAAATCGACCAGCACCAGATCCGGCGGCTCGCGGGCGATGGTGGCGAGCGCATGAGGGCCGTCCGCAGCCTCCGCCGCAGCGTAGCCGAAATCGGCGAGGCAGGAGACGACGAAGGCCCGCACCTCGGCATCGTCATCGACTACCAGGATACGCGCGGCCGCGCCGGCCGGCGGCACGGTATAGGCAGCCTCCTCCGCCGCTGCGGGAACCGGTGCGGTGGCACGCGGCAGATAGACCCGCGCCTCCGTTCCCAACCCCGGCTGGCTGTCGATCTCGACGCCGCCGCCGAGCTGGTGCGCGATGCCATAGACCTGGCTGAGGCCGAGCCCGCTTCCCATACCCACCTCCTTGGTGGTGAAGAAGGGCTCGAACGCCTTAGCACGCACCTCCTCGCTCATCCCGGTACCGGTATCGGAGACGGAGAGTACGACATAGTCGCCCGGCACAAGCTCGGCCGGGCCGCCACGCCCGCTCACCGTCAGCGTCGCCGAGCGGATGGTAAGCGCCCCGCCGAGCGGCATCGCGTCCCGCGCATTGATGGCCAAGTTGAGCAGCATGAGCTCGGTCTGGTTGGCGTCGATCATGGCCGGCCAGATAGCCTCGCCGAGCGCGATCTCGATGCGCACCGTGGCGCCGATGGTGGAGACCAGCATGTCGCGCATCCCGAGGACGAGCCGGTTGAGGTCGGCCGGCTTCGGCTCGAGGCGCTGCCGCCGGGCGAAGGCGAGGAGTTGCTGAGTGAGCTTGGCGCCACGCTCCGCGGCGCGCATCGCCGCCGCGACCAGACTGCCGTGGGGTATCGGCGGCAGGCGGCGCTCGAGCAGCTCGAGATTGCCGATCACGGCGGTGAGCAGGTTGTTGAAATCATGCGCGACCCCGCCGGTGAGCTGGCCGACCGCCTCCATCTTCTGGCCCTGAAGCAGCACCTCTTCCGCCTGCTTGCGCGCCGTCAGATCGTGCGTGCTGATCAGCAGCTTGGTGATGGTCCGGTCGGCGTCGTGGATCGGCACCGCCGTCGCCTGCAGCACGCGCGGTCCGGCGCGGTAGGGAAACGTCTCCTCGTAGCTGTACGGTGCGCCGGTCGCGACGGCGCGTCGATAATGGGCGACCAGGCGATCGGCGAGAGTCCGGGGAAAGAGATCGTAACTGGTCAGTCCGACGAAATCGGCCGCGGGCATGCCGGTGAAGTGCTCATGCGTCGGATTGACCGCCTCGTAGACGAAGCGACCGTCGGCTGTCACCCGCATCAGGATGATGCCGGCGCTCGTGTGCTGGAACACGGCCGCGTAGCGCGCCTCGCTGGCCCGCTCTGCCGCTTGCGCACGCGCCCGCTCCTCGACCTCGCTCTCGAGCTGGCGGGTGCGCACCCGAACCGACTCTTCGAGCCCGGCATTAAGCCGTCGCAGCCGCTCCTCGCGGCGCTTGCGATCGGTCGCGTCGAACAGCACACCGACGATCCTGAGCGGTGTGCCGTCCTCGGCACGCACGATCTGACCGCGTGCCGCCAGCCAGTGCACGCCGCCATCCGGCCACACGGCGCGGTACTCGCATTCGTACTCGCCGCCACTTGCCAGCGCTTCGACGAGCGCGCGCAATCGCCGCCGCCGATCCTCAGGATGAATGCGCGTGACCAGCACGGGGTAAGTGAAATCGGCATCGGCGGCCAGCCCGAAATGCGCCCTGCAGCGTGCGCAGGCTTCGATCTCGCCCGTCACGAGATTGATCTGCCAGCCACCGATGCGCCCGGCCGCGAGCGCCAGCGCCAGACGCCGGTCGCTGTCGCTCGGACTCGATTTTGCGGGCGCAGCTTCGCGCTGGCGGCGCGCCGCCTCCTCGGAAACGGCGCTTTCTGCCGCACAGCATTTCGCCGCGGAAAAAGCCGGATCGACCGCCACGCTCGCGCCTTCGTTGGTTTTGCTTCTCGGTGAGAGCGGGCATCGTAGCGAGGAGCGCCGGCGCTGACGATGACAAATTGGTGTCGGACGCACCAAAGCGCGCCAATTCGCTTGACGGCGGCGCGACTCCGGAGGCGATCAACCGATGCGGTCAGGAGCGGCCATAGACGGGAACCACGGCGCCGCGCGTCACGCGATTATCGGGCGAGGCGAGGAAGAGAATGGTTGCGGCCACTTCCGCCGGCTGCGGCCACGCCGCATGATCGGCTTTCGGCATCGCCGCGCGATTGGCGGGCGTATCGATGATCGAGGGCGCGACCGCATTGACCAGGATGCCGGAGCCCGCGACTTCCTGAGCAAGCGCCTCGGTGAGCGCCGCGAGCCCTGCCTTGCTTGCCGTATAGGCCGTCATGCCGGCGCCGAGGCGCGGCTCCAGCGCCGGGCGCGCGGCAATGTTGACGATGCGGCCGCCGCTCGCTTGCATGCGCGCTACCGCCGCGCGGCAGCAGAGAAAGGCGCTCACCAGATTCATCTCGAGCTGCGCCATCAGCGCGGCCTTGCCGGTCTCGGCGATCGGCCCCATGGCGAAGCCGCCGGCGATGTGGATCGAGGCCCAGAGGGGGTCGACGCCGCGATAGACCGCTTCCACCGCCGCCTCGTCGGCGAGACTGCCGGCCGCGACGAGGCGGAGCCGCTCGTGGCCGCGATGGCGGTACTGCGCCGCCTCGGCGGCGATGACGAAGGGCACATGGCAGGTGGCGCCGCGCTCGAGCAGCGCGCCGACAACGGCGGTACCGAGCGCACCGGTGCCACCGGTGACGATGACCGTGCGATCGCGGAAATCCATGGAACGGCCTCCCTGAGCGAGGTTGACGAGCCTACTGCGAGCGGGATGATGGCGGCAATTCCCGGTCACGTCACAACAGGGGGCGCCTGATCCATGAGCGCAAGCGAGCAGGAGGCCGTGTGCCGCGTGGTCATCATCGGCGCCGGCTTCGGTGGCCTCGAGGCAGCGCTGCGGCTCGGCAGCGCGCCGGTGGACCTCACCGTCGTCGACCGCCATAACTACCATCTCTTCCAGCCGCTGCTCTATCAGGTGGCGACCGCGGCGCTCTCGCCGGCGGATATCGCCGTGCCGATCCGTCACATCCTGCGCGACCAGAAGAACACCACCATGCTGCTCGACGAAGTCGTCGGCGTGGACCCCGCACGCGGCGTCGTAAGGCTGCGCACGGCGGGCGCGCTGCCTTTCGATCGACTGATCCTCGCCACCGGCTCGGTCTACAGTTATTTCGGTCACGACGATTGGCCGCGCTTGGCGCCGGGGCTGAAGAGCCTCGACGACGCGACCTGGATCCGCCGCAGGCTGCTGCTTGCCTTCGAGCATGCTGAGAGCTGCGCCGCCGCGGCCGCGCGTCAGCGGCTGCTCACCTTCGTCATCATCGGCGCCGGTCCGACCGGGGTTGAGATGGCGGGTGCGCTCGCCGAACTGGCCCGCGCCGCGCTGGCGCAGGATTTCCGTCGCATCAATCCGCGCGCTGCTCGCATCATTCTGGTCGAGGCGGGACCGCGGGTGCTCGCGGGATTTCCCGACAAGTTCGTGCGCTTCGCCGAGCGCGAGCTCACCGCCATGGGGGTCGAGCTGCGGCTCAACGCGCCGATCACCGTCGTCGATGCCGAGGGCGTCGTCGCGGACGGGGAGCGCATCGCGTCGGCAACCGTGCTGTGGTGCGCCGGCGTCCAGGCGACGCCGGTCGCGTCATGGCTCGGCGTCGAGCCGGCGAAGGGCGGCAGAGTGGCGGTCACCGCCGAGCTGAGGGTTCCCGGACACCCCAATATCTTCGTCATCGGCGACGCCGCCTTCCTCACGGACGCCGAGGGCAAGCCGCTGCCGGGCGTCGCGCCGGTTGCCAAGCAGCAGGGCCGCTACGTCGCCGATCTCATCCGCGCGCAGATTGCCGGCGCGCCGGCGCCGGCGCCGTTCCGCTACCGCGACCAGGGCGCGCTTGCCACCATCGGCCGCTCCGCCGCGGTCGCCGATCTGCCGCATCTGAAGCTCACCGGCTGGCCCGGTTGGGTGCTGTGGAGCATCGTGCACATCTATTTCCTGATCGGCTTTCGCAACCGTGTCTCGGTCTTCCTGAGCTGGATCTGGGCGTGGCTCACCTATGCACGCGGTGCGCGGCTCATCACCGGCGATGATCGCAGGTGAGCGCCGGCGGCGGATTCTCGCGCGCCCGGAACCTCGGAGAGGCGCACCCGTTTAGCGAGTGCCCCGTCCCGGCCGGGACGCGGCTTTCTATGGGGAGATCCGATCATGGCCGTTGCCGCTCCAGCCCATTGGCAGAATCTCGGTGAAGGCGAGCGTCTCGCTTCCGCAGTTGGCGGCGCGCTGCTGCTGGGATACGGCCTGGCGCGGCGGCCCTCGCTGATGAGCGCAGTGCTCGCCGCAGCCGGCGCGATGGTGCTGGAGCGCGGCCTTACCGGTCATTGCTCGATCTATCGCGCTCTTGGCGTCGACCGCAGCGGCGATGGCGGCATGGTCTCGCGCGCCGGACATTCGGTCATGGACCGCATCGAGCGCGCGGTGGATGAGAGCTTCCCGGCCAGCGATCCGCCATCCTGGTCGCCGACCAGCGCCGGCAGTCCCGCTTCGGCCGGCTGAAGCGGCCGCCCCGTCCCTTCCCGCGGCTCGCAGCGCCGCAGATCGATGCGCGCCCAACACACGCCCGACGAGCATCTGCTCACAAGCCTGGCGCGCCAGGGGCTGGCGATACTCTAACTGGATCCGGGATCTCGGCGACGGCGGGAGAGCGAGCCTAGAAGTCGGTGCAGCGCCCGTTCCGCTCCCAATCGCCGTAGCGGGTCGGCTCCGGCCCGGTCGGGCCGCCGATCTCGCGCGGCGACGGGGCGCCCGCGCCGGGATTTTTCGCCGGCTTCTCCGGTTTTCCGGTGTCGGGCTTGGGATCGGTCTCGGCCATATCGAAGATATGACCCCGCCAGGCGCTTGTGCCAAGGCTTGACGATGCACGCTGCCGGGGCCAGCTATGCGGAAGTGGGATTGGGCCGCGGATCCCGAAGCTAGGCCATGACCAACCTTTTGCGCACCGGAACTCTGCTCGCCGTGCTGACTGCGCTCTTCATGGGCGCGGGCTGGCTCGTCGGCGGCACGACCGGCATGATCATCGCCCTGGCTTTCGCCGTCGCAACCAACCTCTTCGCCTATTGGAATGCCGACCGCCTGGTGCTCGCCGCCTACGGCGCACGGCCGATCGCCGAGGCCGAGGCGCCGTGGCTCTATGAGGCCGTCGCCGCACTCGCCCAGCGCGCTGCTATCCCGATGCCGCGGCTCTACCTGATCGAGAGCGCACAGCCCAACGCCTTCGCGACTGGCCGCAACCCCGCGCATGCGGCGGTGGCGGTGACGCGCGGGCTTCTCGGCGCTCTCGAGCCGGCGGAAGTTGTGGCGGTCATCGGCCATGAGCTGTCGCACGTCGTTCATCGCGATACGCTGACCATGACGGTCGCCGCTACCATCGCCGGCGCCATCGGCATGCTGGCGAATTTCGCGTTCTTTCTCGGGCCGCGCGACGACGACCGCGACGCACCGCTCGGCATGCTGGGCGCGCTGCTGGTCGCGATCCTCGCGCCGGTGGCGGCGCTGCTGGTGCAGATGGCGATCTCGCGCACCCGCGAATACGAGGCCGACCGTCGCGGCGCCGAGATCAGCGGCGATCCGCAGTCGCTCGCCTCGGCACTGCGCAAGATTGAGGCGATGGCGCGCCGCACGATGGTGCCCGACGCCGAACGCAACCCGGCGACGGCGCATCTCTTCATCATCAATCCGCTCAACGGCGCCCGCCTCGCCAGTCTCTTCGCCACGCACCCCGCGACCCCCGAGCGCGTGCGGCGGCTCGAGGCGATGGCGGCGGCGCGCGGCAGCGGCGGCGCGGGACCCTGGGGCGCCTCGCCCGGCGGCCCCTGGGGTGCGCATCGCACGGCGTGAGCCGGCACCATGCCGGAACGATCGCTGGTTCGCGACGTTTGTCGACACTTGGAACCTTGGGGCAATGATCCTTTGGCAGTACATTCAGCACCGACCCAGACCGCTCCAGCGACCGCGCGCAGTGTTGCGATAGACCTGATTGGCGCGGTGCTTCGACGCAAGCGGCCGCTCGACGACGCGATCGAGGACAATCCGGAGATCGGCGGCCTGCCAGCGCGCGATCGCGCCTTCGCCCGCCTCCTCGTCGCCACGGTGCTGCGCCGCCTCGGCCAGATCGACGCGCTCATCGCGCATTGCCTCAATACGCCGCTGCCGCCGCGGGCGGCTATGGTGCACGACATGCTGCGGCTCGGCATCGCCCAGCTTCTCTTCCTGCGCACCCCGCCGCACGCCGCCGTCGCCACCACCGTCGATCTCGCGGATCTGCGCGGCTTCATCTCGCATAAGGGCCTGGTGAACGCGGTGCTGCGCCGGCTGAGCCAGGAGGGCCAGGGGCTGGTCACGCTGCAGGACGCGCCTCGGCTCGACACGCCGGACTGGCTCTGGCACGCCTGGACCCAGGCCTATGGCGAAAACGGCGCGCGCGGCATTGCGCTCGCACATCTCAAGGAGGCGCCGCTCGACATCACCGTGCGTGACGATGTCGAGAAGTGGCGCGCGCTGCTCGATGCGACGCTGCTGCCGACCGGCACGCTCCGCCGCACCGGAGGCGGCGCCATCATGAGCCTGCCGGGCTACAGCGATGGCGCGTGGTGGGTGCAGGACGCGGCGGCCGCCATGCCGGCGACCCTCTTCGGCGATGTCGCCGGGCGGCCGGTGCTCGACCTCTGCGCCGCGCCCGGCGGCAAGACCGCGCAGCTCGCCGCCAGAGGCGCGCGCGTCACCGCCATCGACCGCTCGCCGCGCCGCCTCGAGCGGCTCAATGCCAATCTCGCGCGGCTGTCGCTGGCGGTGGAGAGTATCGTCGCCGACGCCGCGAGCTGGCGACCGCGCGAGCCGGCGCAGTTCATCCTGCTCGATGCGCCCTGTACTGCGACCGGCGCGATCCGCCGGCATCCGGATGTGCCGCATCTGAAATCGCCCGACGATGTGACGCGACTCGCCGCGGTGCAGGAGCGGCTGATCAACGCCGCCATCGACATGCTCGCGCCGGGCGGCATGCTGGTCTATTGCACCTGCTCGCTGGAGCCGCAGGAAGGCGTGCAGCAGGTGCAGCGTCTGCTGTCGCGCGGCGCACCGGTGCGGCGGCAGCCCATCGCGGGCGCGGAGATCGGCGGGCTCGCCGAATGCGTGACACCGGACGGCGATCTCCGCACCCTGCCGAGCCATCTCTCCGAGATCGACGGCATCGACGGCTTCTACGCGGCGCGCCTGGTCCGCAACCGCTGAACCCTGCAGCGCGTGCATCAGCTTGAATAGCCTGCGCAGCAGCGGTGCGCCTTTGATCTCGCGATCGAGCGCGCCGATATCGGCATAGCCGAGGATGAAGAGCGGTTCCGGCAAGACGTAGCCCGGGCAACCCGGGACGCCGGCCCGGCAAGGACGAAGGCGCGCTTGCGGGTTCGGCGGTTCCCTGTTACCAAACCCGCATGCAGCAGCCGATTCGCATCGCCCCGTCGATTCTGTCGGCGGATTTCGCCCGGCTGGGCGAGGAGGTGCGCGCGGTCGCCGCGGCGGGCGCTGACTACATTCACATTGACGTGATGGACGGGCATTTCGTGCCCAACCTCACCATCGGGCCGGCGGTGGTGAAGGCGCTGCGGCCATTTTCGCCGCTGCCCTTCGATGTGCATCTCATGATCTCGCCGGTCGATCCCTATGTCGCCGACTTCGCCGCGGCGGGCGCCGACATCATCACCTGCCATCCCGAGGCGGGGCCGCATCTCCACCGCACGCTGCAGCTGGTGAAGTCGCTGGGCAAGAAGGCGGGGGTGGCGCTCAATCCCGCGACCCCGGTGGCCGCCATCGAGCCGGTGCTCGGCGAGATCGATCTGGTGCTGGTGATGAGCGTCAATCCCGGCTTCGGCGGCCAGAGCTTCATCGCCGGCGCGCTCGACAAGATCCGCACGCTGCGCCGGCTCATCGATGCGCTCGGCCGCCCGGTCGATCTCGAGGTCGATGGCGGCATCAATGCCGAGACCGCGGCGGCGGCGATCGCCGCGGGCGCCGATGTGCTCGTCGCCGGCACCGCCACCTTTGCGGGCGGCGCGGCCGCCTACGCCGCCAATATCGCGCGCCTGCGCGGCCGCCGGAGCGGCGCCGCTTGATCGGCCTGCCGCGGTCGGCGCTCTACGGCTCGGCGCTTTACGATCTGAGCCTGCGCGGCCCCGCTCCCTCGGCGCCGATGTTGATTCCGGGCGCGCCCTGGCCCGGCGATGCGGCGCGCGGCGCAGCATTGGCGGCCGGACAATTCCGCTTCGCCGGCGAGAGCGCCGACGGCGAGATGCCGCCCTGGACCGCGGCGCTGGGGCCAGGCTTCCTTGCCGAGCTGCATGGTTTCGCCTGGCTCGACGATATCGCGGCGCTTGCCGAGGATGCGGCGTTCGCCAAGGCGCGACGCTGGATCGGCGACTGGCTCCAGCGCTGCGACGGCTGGGACGCGCTCGCCTGGCGCGCCGACGTGACGGGAAGGCGGCTCCTTGCCTGGGCGACGCATTGGCCCGCGCTCGCGGAGCGCGGCGAGGACGCGCCGCTTGCCGCGGCCATGCTTGCCAGCATGGCCCGGCAGACGCGCCACCTCGCGCGCGTTGCCCCGCGCGAGGCGCCCGGCACACCGCGTCTGGCGGCGATCGCCGGCCTCCTCGCCGCCGCTGCGGCGCTGGGTTTTCCGGCAAAGCTCGAGCGCGGCGCGCGGCTCCTCGCGCGCGAGGCGCAGGCGCAGCTGCTGCCCGATGGCGGCCATGTCGAGCGCAGCCCGCGCGCCCAGCTCGCGGCGCTGAAATGGCTGATCGCGGCGCGCGCCGCGCTCACCGCCGCCGAGGTCGAGTTGCCGGGCGCGCTGCAATCGGCGATCGACCGCGCCGCGCCGATGCTGCGCTTCTTTCGCCACGGCGATGGCGCGCTTGCGCTCTTCAACGGGGCCGCCGAGGAGACGAGCGCGCTCGTCGATCTCGTGCTGGCGCGCGCCGAGGCGAAGGGACGTGCGCCGATCTCCGCGCCGCATGCGGGCTTCCAGCGCCTCCAGGCGGGGCGCAGCCTGGTGCTGGCCGATACCGGCGCGCCGCCGCCGCCCGCGCTCGACGACGAGGCGCATGCCGGCACGCTTTCCTTCGAGCTGAGCTACGGACGCGAGCGGCTCATCGTCAATTGCGGCGCCTATCATGGACCCAGTGCCCAATGGCGGGGCGTCGCGCGCGCCACCGCGGCGCATTCGACGCTGATCGTCGCCGACACCAACTCGGCCGAGATCCGCGACGGCGACGGGATCGGCCGGCGGCCGCGGCATGTCCTGTGCGAGCGCGCCGAGCAGGAGGGCGCGCATTGGCTGCAGGCGAGCCATGACGGCTACGCGCCGAGCTTCGGCCTCGTCCATCACCGCCAGCTCTTCCTCGCCGCCGATGGCGAGGATCTGCGCGGCGAGGACCGGCTCGAGGGCCGCGCCGGACAAGGCTTCGCCATCCGCTTCCATCTGCATCCCGCGGTGCAGGCCTCGCTGGCGCAGGACGGCGCCACGGCGCTGCTGCGGCTCCCCAGCGGCATCGGCTGGCGGCTGCGCGCGCAGGGCGCGGTGATGAACCTCGCCGAGAGCATCTATCTCGGCCAGGGCGAGCTGCGAAAGTCGCAGCAGGTGGTGCTCGACGGGCATGTCGGCTCGGCCGGCGCCACCGTCAAATGGGCGCTCCGCCGCGAAGTCAAGAAGCCCGAAAAACCCGAGGAATAACCGCGGGATCCCTCGTCCGCTCCCTCAGCGATCTACGTCATTGATGTACATCACTGAGGAAAAATCTCCGCTGCGTCATTGACAGAGTTGGCCGCGGCGGAAGCGGCAGGAAGCCGCAAAGAATACCACGCTCTCGCGCAACGCGCGCGCCGCACCCCTCGGCGCCGCGGCGCCCGGCTACTGGGTGTTCTCGGCGCCGCCTTGCGGCGTTCCGGTCTGCGGATTGACCGGCTGGAAGGCGCCATTGGTCTGCGCCGGCGGACCGCAGCTCGCGAGCAGCCCGGTGAGCGCAATCAGCACGAGAACGGATCGTCGCATTGCCTCGCTCCTGCTTCACCCGTTCCGGTCAACGGCGGGGCGCCGCGGCTTGATCCCTGGGCGGCGGCGGCCTATCGTCCGAGCCTCCCAAAGCCCGGAACCGCCGATGTCCGATGATCAACTCCGCCCGATCGCCCGGGCGCTCCTTTCCGTTTCCGACAAGACCGGCCTCATCGATCTCGCGCGCCTTCTCGGCGGGCGGGGCGTCGAGCTCGTCTCGACCGGCGGCACCGCCAAGGCGCTCGCCGGGGCCGGGCTCGCGGTGCGCGACGTGGCGTCCGTCACCGGCTTCCCCGAGATGCTCGATGGTCGGGTGAAGACGCTGCATCCGGCGATCCATGGCGGGCTGCTGGCGCGCCGCGCCGATCCTGCGCATCGTTCGGCGCTCGAGCGCCACGGCATCGGCGCGATCGACCTGCTGGTAGTCAATCTCTATCCCTTCGCCGCGACGGTGGCGCGCGGCGCCCCGTTCGACGAGTGCGTCGAGAACATCGATATCGGCGGGCCGGCGCTGATCCGTGCCGCGGCGAAGAATCACGAGGACGTCGCCGTCGTCACCGACCCGGCCGATTATCCCGAGCTCGTCGCCGAGCTGGAGCGCTGCGCCGGCGCGACCGGACTGGCGCTTCGCCGCAGGCTCGCGGGTCTCGCCTATGCGCGCACCGCGGCTTACGATTCGGCGATCGCCCAATGGTTCGCGGCCGGGCGCGGCGAGACCTTCCCGCCGGTGCTGGCGCTCGGCGCCACGCTCAAGCAGACGCTGCGCTATGGCGAGAACCCGCATCAGCAGGCGGCCTTCTATGTGACCGGCGAGCGCCGCCCCGGCGTCGCATCGGCCGAGCAGCTCCAGGGCAAGGAGCTCTCCTTCAACAACCTCAACGACACGGATGCGGCCTTCGAGCTGGTCGCCGAGTTCGAGGCGCCGGCGGTGGCGATCATCAAGCACGCCAATCCCTGCGGCGTGGCGCAAGGCAAGTCGCTCGGCGAGGCCTATGCCCGCGCACTCGCCTGCGATCCCGTCAGCGCCTATGGCGGCATCATCGCGGTGAACCGGCCGCTCGACGCCGCCACCGCCGAGGAGATCGCCAAGCTCTTCGCCGAGGTGGTGATCGCGCCGGCGGTCGAGCCCGAGGCGCTGGCCGCCTTCAAGCGGCGCTCGCAACTTCGCCTGCTGGTGACCGCCGGGCTCCCCGATCCGGCGGCACCGGGTGTGACGCTGCGCTCGCTCGCCGGAGGGTATCTGCTGCAGACTCGCGATAATGGCCGGGTCGCGGCGCGGGAGCTGCGGGTCGTGACGGTGCGCGCGCCGAGCGCCGAGGAGCTCGCCAATCTCATCTTCGCCTTCCGCGTGGCAAAGCATGTGAAGTCGAACGCCATCGTCTATGCCAAGGCAGGCGCCACCGTCGGCATCGGCGCCGGCCAGATGAGCCGCGTCGACAGCTCGCGCATCGCCGCCTGGAAGGCGGCCGAGGCGGGAAAGGCGGCGGGTCTCCCCGAGAGCCCCGCCAAGGGCTCGGTGGTCGCGTCGGACGCGTTCTTCCCCTTCGCCGACGGGCTCGAAGCCGCGGTCGCCGCCGGCGCCACCGCGGTCATCCAGCCCGGCGGCTCGGTGCGAGACGCCGAGGTGATCGCCGCCGCCGACAAGGCCGGCATCGCCATGGTGTTCACGGAGATGCGGCATTTCCGGCATTGAGTGAGCCGCCGGCTGTCAGTCGTTCGTTTGGAATCGCTGAGAGCTCACTTGCCGAAGGGATTCTTCCAGTCGTCCCAGCTTTGCCGCGTCCCCGCTCCCTGGGCAAAGAAATTGGTGCCGTCCCTGACGTCGGCGGGCTTCGCGTCGAGCACGAAAGGATAGCAGTCGGCGCAGACCGCCTTGTCCACGACGAGCTTGTGGCCCGTCAGGATGCCTGGGATTTTCTGAGCGTCGCCGCCGGTGAGAGTCCAAAGAAGATGCATTTCGGTATGAACATGCGCGCTCTTGCCGTGGACCTTCTGAACGTTGTCCTTGGTGTCGAACTCGAAGCGATCCGCGTACAAGCGGATGGCCGTGGCGGTGCCGATCGAGACCAGGCTGTATTTGGGATCGGATTCGGCACGGAAGAGCACATGCGTATTCGCGTTTGAATTCTTGCCCGTGTCGAAGGTCTTGACCACGGCCGCCAGCCCTGCACTGGTATTGATCGGCGGCATCGCGTCGTGCTTGTGGTCGGTATAAGCGGCGAAGACCTTCTTGCTCCTGCCGCCCGCCTCTTTGAATCGCCGCGCGGGACTCGACGGGCTGTGCGGCGAATACTGGCTGAGCGCGTCATCGTCGCTGTGCGCCGCCTCGGCTTTGGTGTCCACCGTGAGCTTCGGGGCCGCGGGCGTCGGGGCCGGGGCCGCGCCCCCGATTCCCGGCGGGCTGCTTCCGCCCGTGCCGCCGCCGAAGATCGACGAGCCGGCGAAAAAGAAGTGGCCTTGCAGCGACTGGCCTTTCGCGATCGGAGCGGCCGCCGCGGCGCGCCGCGCCCGAAAAGGTGCGGGCGGGGGAAAGACGTGCGGCGGGGGCGCGGTTCGAGCCGGGGCACGGGGCGCCGATGCGGCAGGCGCTGCGCCGTAGCGCGTCGGCGGCGGCGCCGTCCGCACAGCCGCTGCGAGCGGCGCCTTGGCGGGTTGAACCGGGAAAGGGCTGGACGGTGCGCGCGGCGGCCCCGGCCAATGCACGGGCGGCGGCGCGACGGCCGCGCCGGGCGGCTTGGCTCGGGTAAAGCGCTGCATCGCCGTCCTGTCGTTGCCTCCAAGCTCCGGGCCCGCGTGCCGGGAGCTTGCTTTGCGGCTCCTCTCTACTCGCGTTCAGGTTGTAAGGAAAGCGCGGCGTCGATGCCGTGGCGCTAGATACACCTTCCCCCATCCACCTCGAGGGCGACGCCGGTGATGAAGGCGCCTTCGTCGGAAGCGAGGTAGAGCGCGGCGTTGGCGACGTCGCGCGGCGTCGAGAAGCGGCCGAGCGGGATCGAAGCGAGGAACCTGGCGCGCAGCTCCGGCGTGTCGCCGCCCATGAAGCTCGGCAGCAGCGGCGTGTCGCCGGCCACCGGGCAGAGCGCATTGACGCGGATCTGTTCAGATGCCAGCTCCTGCGCCATCGCCTTCGTGAGCGTGACCGCCGCGCCCTTGGAGCCGCAATACCAAACGAGCCCGCCGCGCGGGCGCAGCGCCGCGGTAGAGGCGGTGGTGATGATGGCGCCGCCCTGGCCCTGCTTGCGCATCACCGGCACGACGTGGCGCGCGGCGAGATAGATCGACTTGACGTTGACCGCGAAGATGCGATCGAAGGTCGCCTCGTCGACGCCGAGCATCGGCCCGTTCTTGTGCGTCGTCCCGGCATTGTTCACCAGGATGTCGATGCGGCCGAAACGCTCCAGCGTGCGCTTCACCATGCCGGCCACCGCCGCATCTTCGCTCACATCGGCGCGCAGATAGATCGCGCTGCCCTGGCCTTGAGCGCGCTCGATCTCGGCCGCGACGCGCGCGCCGCCACGATCGTCGATGTCATTCACCACTAGCTTGGCGCCTTCCTCGGCGAAGCGCTTGGCGATGCCCTCGCCGAAGCCCGAGCCGGCGCCGGTCACGATCGCCACTTTTCCCTGCAGCCGCATACCTGACCTCCCTTGGCCAAATGCCTGGGATCAGGTATCAGGAATCAGCGGGTGGACGCCAGAGCCGACGTCCGGCCGCGGTCAGGCAAGAATATCGATGAAGCGGCCCCGGCCGCTGGTGCCAGGCGTTGGCGCCGGCGCACCGCGCGGCGCGTCTGGCGTCGCGGGATCGCCCGCGGCCTGGCGCTGCGGCGCGGGCTGGCGCTGCTGCAGCATGGCGAGATTGGCTGGCGTGAGCGCCAGCGGCGAAGAGGGAGCACCCATGGAGAAATCCACTATGGCAAGGCCCGGTCAACGGCGGGTTAACGCCGCCTACTCCCAGTCTAGCGGCCTAACCCCATCGGATACACACTGTTACAAAACCTCACAATTCCTTACTTCATTCGGACAACTCAACCGCCGATCCTGTCGCCGTTGAGATGGATAAACCGCGGGGCGACAAAGCCGCGATCAAGGTCCGGCGCTGCGCTACCCGCGGTCGATGGCCAGAAAAGAGCGCCGGTGAGTGAGATTGAGTGAGATGGAGGACCAGGTGGGGCATCTCGACAGGAACGACGCAATCTTCCCGGGATCATCGAACGGCTCGGGCAACGCCGCCGCGACGGCCGCCTGCATGCTGGCCATCGTCGATCATAGCCGGCTCAGGCGTGAATGCCTGAAGCTGGCGCTGGCGCAGCACAATCCGCAATGGCGGATCATCGATTGCGGCAGCGCCGAGGAGCTGCTGCGCGGGCTCCCCGCCAATGAGCGCCTCGATCTCGTCATCATCGGCGCCGCGACCGCCGAGCATGTCGATCTGGCGCAGCTCGAGACGATTCGCGAGGCGCTGCCGACAGCGCCGGCGGTGATCGTCGCCGAGAACGGCAATCCGCATCGCGCCCGCCAGATGCTGAGCGCCGGGGCGCGCGGCTTCCTGCCGACCAGCCTCAGCCTCAAGGTGCTGATGGGTGCGCTCGAGCTGGTGCTCGCCGGCGGCGTCTACGTGCCGTCCTCGCTGCTGGAGAGCGGTGCCGCGAGCGCTGCCGGACTCTGGGAGAGCGACGACCGCCCGGCCGAGCCCTGGTCGGAGCTGACACGGCGGCAGCGCGACGTGCTGGCGCTGATCTCGCAAGGCAAGTCGAACAAGCTCATCGCCGACGCGCTGTCGATGTCGGAGAGCACGGTGAAGGCGCATGTGAAGCAGATCATCAAGCGGCTTCATGTGTCGAACCGCACCCAGGCGGCGCTGCTCGCCACCGGACATGGCCCGTTCACCCCGCCGGTGTTCAACGGCGCGCATGTCGGCGCCGTCGCGTTCGCCAAATAACACACGCAATCATTCGACGCCGCGCCCCCCGCGGCGTAGAGAGGGACCCGGCGCAGCCCCCCAGCGGCCGGGTCCCATGCTTTTCGTTGTGCCCGCAATACAGTTATTCAGGGTATAGTTAACGGAAGTTCGCCGAGTTGCGGAAATGTCCGCGCCGCCTCATACACCAGCATGGCTAGAACGAAGGGGGTACGTCACAAAGAAGAGTGTGCCCCTTGGTGCGTGCCGGAGACCGGCCGGCGCCGCTCCTTGTCTCGACCCCTGAGGCGGACCTAGATTTGGAGAACCATCACCAATCAGGCGGGCACGCATCCGCCGCAGAACCGGGAGCGAAAGCGCCATGAGCACCAGCCTCTTCCCCGTGCCGGAAAGCGTCGCCCGCGAGGCCTGGATCGACGAGGCGGGCTATTTCAAGCTTTACGAGCAGTCGCTCAAAGATCCCGAGGGCTTCTGGCGCGAGCAGGCCAAGCGGCTGCACTGGATGAAGCCGTTCACCAAGGTGAAGAACACGCGCTTCACCGGCGATGTCAGCATCAAATGGTTCGAGGACGGTACGCTCAACGCCGCCTATAACTGCATCGATCGCCATCTCGCGACGCGCGCCGATCAGACGGCGATCCTCTGGGAAGGCGACAGCCCGAACGAGGCAAGGCACATCAGCTATGCCGAGCTGCATGAGAATGTCTGCCGGCTCGCCAATGTGCTGAAGTCGCGCGGCGTCAAGAAAGGCGACCGCGTCACCATCTACATGCCGATGATCCCCGAGGCGGCCTACGCCATACTCGCCTGCGCGCGGATCGGCGCCATCCATTCCGTGGTCTTCGGCGGCTTCTCGCCCGACAGCCTGATGGGGCGCATCCAGGATTGCCGCTCCGACGTCCTGATCACCGCCGATGAGGGCCTGCGCGGTGGCCGCAAGGTGCCGCTCAAGGCCAATGCCGACGAGGCGCTGAAGCAGTGCCCGGACGTTAAGACGGTGATCGTCGTGCGCCGCACCGGCGGCTCGATCGGCTGGGTCGAGGGGCGCGACGTCTGGTATCACGAGGCGATGGCGGGCGCGGCGAAGGACTGCGCGCCGGCGGAGATGAGCGCCGAGGATCCGCTCTTCATCCTCTACACCTCGGGCTCGACGGGAAAGCCCAAGGGCGTGCTGCACACGACGGCGGGATATCTCCTATTCACCGCGCTCACCCATCAATACGTCTTCGACTATCACGACGGCGACATCTATTGGTGCACCGCCGATGTCGGCTGGGTGACCGGGCACAGCTACATCGTCTACGGGCCGCTCGCCAACGGCGCCACCACGCTGATGTTCGAGGGCGTGCCGAACTATCCCGACGCCTCGCGCTTCTGGCAGGTGATCGACAAGCACAAGGTCAACATCTTCTACACCGCGCCGACCGCGATCCGCGCGCTGATGCGCGAGGGCGAGCATTTCGTGAAGAAGACTTCGCGCGCATCGCTGAAGCTGCTCGGCTCGGTGGGCGAGCCGATCAATCCCGAGGCCTGGCTCTGGTATCACCGCGTCGTCGGCGACGGCAAGGTGCCGATCGTCGATACCTGGTGGCAGACCGAGACCGGCGGGATCCTGATCTCGCCGCTGCCGGGAGCGACGGCGACGAAGCCGGGCTCGGCGACGCGGCCCTTCTTCGGCATCAAGCCGGTGATCGTCGATGGCGAGGGCAAGGCGCTCGAGGGTGCGGCAGAGGGCAATCTTTGCGTCGCCGATAGCTGGCCGGGGCAGATGCGCACCGTCTTCGGCGACCACAAGCGCTTCGTCGAGACCTATTTCTCGACCTTCCCCGGCAAGTACTTCACCGGCGACGGCGCGCGGCGCGACGAAGACGACTACTACTGGATCACCGGCCGCGTCGATGACGTGATCAACGTCGCCGGCCACCGCCTCGGCACCGCCGAGGTCGAGAGCGCGCTGGTGGCGCATCAGAAGGTCGCGGAGGCCGCAGTCGTGGGATATCCGCACGACGTCAAGGGCCAGGGCATCTACGCGTATGTCACCTTGAAGAGCGGCAACGAGCCGAGCGAGGCGCTGCGCAGCGAGCTGGTGCAGTGGGTCAGGAAGCAGATCGGCCCGATCGCCGCGCCCGACCTCATCCAATGGGCGCCCAATCTGCCGAAGACACGCAGCGGCAAGATCATGCGCCGCATCCTGCGCAAGATCGCCGCCAACGAGCACAATCAGCTGGGCGACGTCTCGACGCTGGCCGATCCCGCCGTGGTCGGCGGCCTCGTCGAGAACCGGATGAATCGGGGGTAGTGGCTCCCTAGTACCAGGGATACCCGTAGGGCGGCGCGTAGGGATAGCCGTAGAGCGGATAGGAGTAGCCGCCGCTCGCCATGACCGGCGAGCTGTTGCCGAGCGTCGCCATGCATTGGAGATAGGTGACGTCGTAGCGGTGCTGGATGCCGGCCGCCGAAGAGGTCGCAGCGCCGGCGCCGGCGCCGCCGCCGAACAGCAGCCCGGTGCCGGCGCCGATGGCCGCGCCCGCGCCAGGATTGCCGGCGGCAGCGCCGTAGAGCGCACCGATGGCCGCGCCGAAGAGGGTGCCGAGCACGGCATTGCCGTTGGCCGCGTCGCTCGCCTGAGCCGCCTCGCCGCTCACCCATTGCGCCGCCGCATGCCGGCAGGTCGTATCTTCCGCCTGGAACTGCGGAAAGCTTTTCCCCGGCCCCGGCATCACCAGCACGGAAGGCCCGGCGGGCGGCACCACGGCGCAGCCGCCGAGCGCGAGGGCGGCGGCGAGCGCGAGCGGTGCGGCGGCGGGTTTCATGGCCCTAGAGAACGCTGCAGGGTCGGAAGTGTCGCCACCTTGAGGTAATGGCCCGCAACCATCGCGCGCGATGTTGCCCATTTCCACAATCGAGGGCATAGTTGGCGCGCTTTGGGGGGCGTCCACCCTCCCCCGCGCGCGGAGCGGGGAAGGATGCGGCGAAGGAGGGGCAAGCATGTTGAGACTGGCGAGGGCCGTGATGATCGCCGCGGCGATCCTGGGGCTCACCGGCTGCACCAGCCGGCTGGTGACGCCCGGCTCGGCGCCCGAGAGCGCAAACCCGCCGCCGGACAAGGCGAGAATCGTCTTCTATCGCACCTCGATCTTCGCCTTTGCCCAGCAATCGGCGGTCTTCGACGTCACCAGCGGCACACCGGTCTTCATCGGCATCATCTCGGATGACGTGAAGCTCGCCTATGAAGCGCCGCCGGGCAAGCGTCGCTTCATGGTGACCGGCTCGGCCGCCGATTTCATGGATGCCGAGCTCGCTCCCGGCAAGACCTATGACGTGCTGGTGGCGCCGCGCTATGCGATGTTCAAGGCGCGCTTCTCGCTGCGCCCGCGCCGGAGCGACGATCCTGAGACGCAGCAGCAGCTCGCCCGCTGCACCTGGTATCGGAGCGCGCCCGAGGCAGACCGCTGGGTGCACAGTCACTGGCACGAGATCAT
>Ga0134128_10001353_pt1 | contig 31693 bp, 19 predicted proteins | sample KB31754_FD_96462 | JGI IMG/M metagenome (GOLD analysis project Ga0134128, IMG submission 96462) | Terrestrial soil microbial communities with excess Nitrogen fertilizer from Kellogg Biological Station, Michigan, USA - KB3-175-4 | ecosystem: Environmental > Terrestrial > Soil > Unclassified ... | reverse complement strand
TCTGGGAGTGGGTGATCGGCGAGATCCGCGGCGCGCATCCGGAGGTGATCTTCCTCTCCGAGGCGTTCACGCGGCCGAAGGTGATGTACCGGCTCGCCAAGCTCGGCTTCACCCAATCGTACAACTACTTCCCCTGGCGCAACAGCAAGCGCGAGCTCATCGCCTACTTCACCGAGCTCACCTCCCGCCCCGTGTGCGAGTTCTTCCGCCCGAGCCTCTGGCCCAATACGCCGGACATCCTGACGGAATATCTGCAGTTCGGTGGCCGGCCGGCGTTCGTGACGCGACTCATCCTCGCGGCGACGCTGGGCGCGAGCTACGGCATCTACGGGCCGGCGTTCGAGCTCACCCAGGACCGCCCGCGCGAGAGCGGCTCGGAGGAGTACCTGGATTCGGAGAAATACCAGGTGCGCTCGTGGAACCGCGACGATCCGGCGAGCCTCCGGGACCTGGTGACGCGGCTCAACCGCATCCGCCGCGAGAATCCGGCGCTGCAGAGCGACACGGGTCTGCAGTTCCACCGCGTGGACAACGAGGCCCTGATCGTCTACAGCAAGACGTGCGATGAGGACTCCGTGCTCGTCGTCGCCAACGTCGACCCCCATCACGCGCAGACGGGCTGGGTACAGCTCGACCTCGGCGCGCTCGGGCTGGCCGCGGATGCGCCCTATCAGGTGGACGACCTCCTCTCCGGCGCGCGCTTTCTCTGGCGCGGCGCCCGCAACTACGTGGCCCTCGATCCCGCGGGTACCGCGGCGCACATCTTCAGGATCCGCCGCAAGGTCCGCACCGAGCGCGACTTCGATTATTTTCTCTGATGCCGGCACTTAAATGAACTCACCGGCCGAGCCGCCGCCCTTCACCGGCGATCCTCTCTGGTACAAAGACGCGGTCATTTACGAGCTGCACGTCCGCGCGTTCTTCGACAGCAACGAGGACGGCATCGGCGACTTCGCCGGGATCACGCGCAAGCTCGACTACATCCAGGAGCTCGGCGTCAACACCATCTGGCTCCTGCCCTTCTATCCGTCGCCGGGCCGTGACGACGGCTACGACATCGCCGACTACCACAACATCCATCCGCAGTACGGCACGCGCCGCGAGTTCCGCAATTTCGTGCGCGAAGCACACCGCCGGGGCTTGCGCGTCATCACCGAGCTGGTGATCAATCACACCTCCGACGCCCATCCCTGGTTCCAGGCCGCGCGGCGTGCGCCGGCCGGCTCGGCCAAGCGCAACTTCTACGTTTGGAGCGATACGCCCGATCGCTACGCGGGCACGCGCATCATCTTCCGTGACACGGAGAGCTCCAACTGGAGCTGGGACCCGCTCGCCAAGGCCTACTACTGGCACCGGTTCTTCAGCCATCAGCCCGATCTCAATTTCGACAATCCGCACGTCGTTCGCGCCGTGATCCGCATCATGGAGTTCTGGCTGGCGCACGGCGTCGATGGATTCAGGCTGGACGCCATCCCCTACCTGGTCGAGCGCGAGGGCACCAACAACGAGAATTTGCGCGAGACGCACGCCATCATCAAGAGCATCCGCAGCGTGATCGCCGCCAGGCATCCGGACCGGATGCTGCTCGCCGAGGCCAATCAGTGGCCCGAGGATGTGCGCGATTACTTCGGGGACGGCGACGAGTGCCACATGGCGTATCACTTCCCGCTCATGCCGCGCATGTACATGGCCATCGCGCAGGAGGATCGCCACCCGATCGTCGAGATCATGGACCAGACGCCCGAGATCCCCGACACCTGTCAGTGGGCGGTCTTCCTGCGCAATCACGACGAGCTGACGCTCGAGATGGTGACCAGCCGCGAGCGTGACTACATGTATCAGGCCTACGCGGCGGATACCCGCGCGCGGTTGAACCTCGGCATCCGGCGGCGCCTGGCGCCCCTCATGGAGAACGATCCCGAGCGCATCAAGCTCATGAACAGCCTGCTGCTCTCCATGCCCGGCTCGCCGATCATCTACTACGGCGATGAGATCGGCATGGGCGACAACTTCTATCTCGGCGACCGCAATGGCGTGCGCACGCCGATGCAGTGGAGCCCGGACCGCAATGCGGGATTCTCGCGCGCGGATCCGCAGCAGCTTTACCTGCCGCCCATCATGGACCCGATCTATGGCTACGAGGCCGTGAATGTCGAGGCGCAGACCCGTGACCGCTCCTCGCTCCTCAACTGGATGCGGCGCATGCTCGCGGTGCGCAAGACCTCCCAGGCCTTCGGCCGCGGCACCCTGCGCTTCATCCGCCCCGGCAACCGTAAGGTGCTGGTGTACCTGCGACAGTACGCCGAGGACACCATCCTCTGCGTGGTGAATCTGTCGCGCTCGGCGCAGCCCGTGGAGATCGACCTGGCCGAGCACAAGGGCACCATTCCCATCGAGCTCCTCGGCCGCACTCCCTTCCCGCCGGTCGGTGAGCTGCCCTACCTGCTGACGCTGCCCGCCTACGGCTTCTACTGGTTCCGCCTGAGCCGCGAGGCCGCTCCGCCCCCCTGGCACGACGAGCGGCTGCAGCGCGAGGACCTGCCGGTGCTGGTGCTGGTGGAGGGTTGGAACAGCTTCTTCCCGGAAAAGGTCGCCGCCTGGCGCGCGGGGCTCGCGCGGCGGCTGCGTGCGCAGCTCGAAGAGCGCATCGTGCCGCAATACCTTGCGGCGCAGCGCTGGTTCGCGGGCAAGGGAGCCGCGATCGGCAGCGTGCGCCTCCTGGATCACGCCGAGCGTCAGGATCCCCTGCCGCGTTGGTTCGCGGGCATCTACAGCGTGGAGAGCCAGGGCGTGAGCGATCATTACTTCGTGCCGCTCGCCATCGCCTTCGAGGATACCGAGGAAGCGCGCTGGCGCAGACTCCAGCCGGCGGCGCTCGCCCGAGTGCGCCAGCAGGCCACCGTCGGCGTCCTCGCCGATGCCTGCGCCGACGACGGATTCGCACACGCGATCGTCGATGCGATCGGCGCCTCGGCGGAGCTTCCGACCCAGGAGGGCCGGGTCCGCTTCAAACCCACCGCGCTCTATGCGGAGCTGCGCGGCGATGCGGCCGCGGAGCTGCCGGTCAGTCCGACGGGCGCCCAGACCAGCAACACGACGCTTCGGGTCGGTGACGGGCTCTTTCTCAAGGTCTACCGCAGGCTGCAGGCCGGCCTGAACCCGGAGCTCGAGATCGGCCGCTACCTCACCGAGGTTGCCCACTTCCCCAACATCGTGCCGGTCGCCGGGGCGGTGGAATACACCGATCGGCAGTCCACCGCCTACACGATGGCGCTGCTGCAGGCGTTCGTTCCCAACCAGGGCGATGCATGGACCTACACCGTCGATTACCTCACGCGCTTCCTGGAGGACCGCCGCAGCGGCGTTCCGATGCTGGATGACGCGCACGGCCTTTATCTCTCGCTGGTGAAGACGCTCGGCATACGCACCGGGGAGTTGCATCGCGCCCTCGCCCGGCCGACCGACGATCCCGCCTTCGCCCCGGAACCGATTGCCGCCGAGGACGTGGCGCAATGGAGCGCGGCCACCCGCGCCGCGGCGCAGACCACCCTGACGCTGGTGGCATCCCGGCTGGCGGATCTTCCGCCCGCGGTGGCGGGCGATGCCCACGCGCTGCTCGCCCGGCGCGACACCTTGTTGCAGCGCATCGAGGATTGCAACGCCGCCGGGCCGCGCGGTCTCAAGATACGCCGCCACGGCGATTACCATTTGGCCCAGGTGCTCCTCAAGCGCAACGATTTCATCATCGTGGATTTCGAGGGCGAGCCCGGACGCCCGCTGGCGGAGCGCCGCCGCAAGCATTCACCGCTGACCGACGTGGCCGGCATGTTGCGCTCCTTCGCGTATGCGCGGTACGCCGCCCTGCAGCGGTGCGCGGTGCAAGGCGGTGACGACTGCGCGCGCTGGGAGCCGCAGCTGCAGGCCTGGGAGCAGGAGGCACGTCGTACCTTCCTCGCCTGTTACGACGAGGTCGCGGCCACCACGGGCCTCTACGAGTCGCTGCAGCAGGCGCAGCCCCTCCTCGGCCTGTTCGAGATCGACAAAGCCCTCTACGAGCTGCGCTACGAGCTCGGGAACCGTCCGGACTGGATCCGCATTCCCCTCCATAGCCTCCTCGGGCTCGCCGGGTGAGGACCTCGGAGTGCCATGGACCCAACGTCGACCCGCCGGCGCAACGCCGCCGGTCCCGGAGCGGACCCAAAATCCGGGCAAGCGCAACGGCTCGGAGCCGTCTGGCCCGGCTACCCCTACCCGCGCGGGGCCACCTGGGATGGGGAGGGTGTCAATTTCGCGCTTTTCTCGGCCAACGCCGACAAGGTGGAGCTCTGCCTGTTCGACCCGAGCGGCCGGCGCGAGGTGCAGCGAATCGATCTGCGCGAGCGCACGGACGAGGTCTGGCACTGTTACCTTCCCGAGGCGCGGCCGGGTCTTCTCTACGGCTATCGGGTGCACGGCCCTTACCGCCCTGAGCAGGGGCAGCGCTTCAATCCCAACAAGCTGCTGATCGAGCCCTACGCCAAACGGCTCGAAGGCGCGCTTCTCTGGAGCGATGCGCATTTCGGCTATCGGCTGGGCCATCCGAAGGCCGATCTCTCCTTCGACAAGCGCGACAGCGCCGCCGGCACGCCAAAGTGCCGGGTGGTCGATCCCGCCTTCACCTGGGGCGACGATCGGCCGCCGCGGATTCCGTGGCACGACACGGTGATCTACGAGGCGCACGTGCGCGGCCTGACCATGCGCCACGCCGAGGTGCCGCCGCCGCTGCGAGGTACCTACGCGGGACTGGCGACGGCGCCGATGATCGAGCACTTTCAGCGGCTCGGCATCACGACCCTCGAGCTGATGCCGGTACATGCCTTCGTCGACGACCGGACGCTCCTGGAGAAGGGGCTGCGCAACTATTGGGGCTACAACACCATCGGCTTCCTCGCGCCGGAGCGGCGCTACTCGGCCAGCGGTCAGACCACCGAATTCAAGACGATGGTGAAGACTCTGCATTCGGCCGGCATCGAGGTCATCCTCGATGTCGTCTACAACCACACGGCCGAAGGCAACCAGCTCGGGCCGACGCTCTCGCTGCGCGGCATCGACAACGCCGCGTACTATCGGCTGAGCCCCGAGAGCCCGCGCTACTACATGGATTTCACCGGCACGGGCAACACCCTGAACCTGCAGCACCCGCGCGTGCTGCAGCTCATCATGGACAGTCTGCGCTACTGGGTGCAGGAGATGCACGTCGACGGGTTCCGCTTCGACCTCGCCTCCGCGCTGGCGCGCGAGCTCTACGAGGTCGACCGGCTGGGCTCCTTCTTCGACACCATCGGCCAGGACCCGGTGCTCTCGCAGGTGAAGCTCATCGCCGAGCCCTGGGACATCGGCAGCGGCGGCTATCAGGTCGGCAACTTTCCCCCCGGCTGGAACGAATGGAACGACAAGTACCGCGACAGCATGCGCGCCTACTGGAAAGGCGACGAGGGCCTGATGGGCGAGTTCGCGCGCCGCTTCACCGGCTCCTCTGATCTCTACGAGGCGAGCGGCCGGAAGCCGCACGCCAGCATCAACTTCATCACGGCCCACGACGGCTTCACCCTCGAGGATCTGGTGAGCTACAACGAGAAGCACAACGAGGCGAACGGCGAGGACAACCGTGACGGCACGAGCAACAACCAGTCCTGGAACTGCGGCGCCGAGGGGCCGACCGGGGACGGCGCGATCCGGGCGCTGCGGGCCCGGCAGAAGCGCAACCTGATGGCGGCCCTGCTGCTCTCGCAGGGTGCGCCGATGGTGCTCGGGGGCGATGAGCTCGGCCGCACCCAGCGCGGCAACAACAATGCGTACTGTCAGGACAACGAGCTGTCCTGGCTCGATTGGGAGCTCGATGCCGACGGCCAGGCATTCCTCGAGTTCACGTGCCATCTGATCGCGCTGCGCCGGCATCATCCGGTATTCAGCCGCCGGCGCTTCCTCCAGGGCGATACGGTCGCCGCCGACGGCCTGCGGGAGATCATCTGGCTGAATCCCGAAGGCCGCGAGATGACCGACGCGGATTGGGGCCTGCCATTCGCCCGCTGCGTCGGCCTTTATCTCGCCGGCGCCGCCATCGAGCGGCGCGACCGGCGCGGACGGCTGGTGACCGACAACAACTTCGTGCTGCTCTGCAACGCGCATCATGAGCCGATCCCGTTCCAGCTCACCGAGCCGCTCGCCGGCAAAGTCTGGTGGACCGTGCTCGACACCGCTGCCCCCGTACCGTTCCAGCAGGAGCGGCTCGAGCCCGGGAGCCGCTATCCGCTGCAGGGGCGCTCGCTCGCGCTCCTGCGCGAGACCGCGTACCGATGACGGCGCGGCGGCACGAGATGCCCTTCGGGGCGCAGGTGCTGCCGGACAGGCAGGTCCGGTTCCGCCTGTGGGCGCCCGCGGCCGGGCGGGTGGAGCTCGTGTTGGAATCGACGCAGGCATCCGCGCTGGCGCTCGAGAAGAGCGGCGGCGGCTGGTTCGAGCGCATCACCCGCGATGCTCGAGCCGGCAGCCGCTACCGCTTTCGAATCGACGGCGAGGCGCTGGTGCCCGATCCGGCATCGCGGCGTAACCCGCAAGGCGTTCATGGTCCGAGCGAGGTGGTGGACCCGGAAGCCTTCGAATGGACGGACGCGGACTGGCGCGCCCCGTCCTGGCGGGAATCGGTCGTTTACGAGTTGCATGTCGGCACATTCACGCCGGAAGGCAGCTTCGCGGGCGTCAGCCGCAAGCTCGAGCATCTGCGGCGGCTCGGCGTGACGGCCATCGAGATCATGCCGGTGGCCGAATTTCCCGGCTCGCGAAGCTGGGGATATGACGGTGTATTGCCGTATGCGCCGGCCTCGGCGTACGGCTCCCCCGAGGATCTCAAGTCGTTGGTATGCGCGGCGCATGCGCACGGCATCGCGGTGATGCTCGACGTCGTCTACAACCACTTCGGGCCGGAGGGCAACTTCCTCCACCTCTACGCGCCGCAATTCTTCACCGACCGGCATGCGACCCCCTGGGGTGCCGCGATCGACTTCGAGGCGTCCGGCAGGCGCGCCGTGCGCGATTTCTTCCTGCACAACGCGCTCTACTGGCTCGAGGAGTATCACCTCGACGGGCTCAGGCTGGATGCGGTGCACGCGATCATCGACACCAGCGAGCCGCATATCCTCACCGAGATCGCGCATGCGGTGCGCTCGGGACCGGGCCGGGAGCGGCCGGTGTATCTGGTGCTCGAAAATCTCGCCAACGAGGCGCGCCGGCTCGGCTCCCCTGGCGCTGCCAACGCTTTCGATGCGCAGTGGAACGACGACAGTCATCACTGCCTGCACGTTCTGGTCACCGGCGAGTCGGACGGCTATTACGAGGATTATCGGGATCGCCCGCACCGCCTCCTCTGCCGCTCGCTCGCGGAGGGTTTCGCCTACCAGGGCGAAAGCTCCCGCCACCTCGGCCGGCCGCGCGGCGAGCTCAGCGCGCTCCTGCCGCCCTCGGCATTCGTCAACTTCCTGCAGAATCACGACCAGGTGGGCAACCGCGCCCGCGGCGAGCGGCTGTCGCAGCTCGCGCCGGCGCAAGCGCTGCGCGCCGCCGCGGCGGTGCTGCTGCTCGCCCCTTCGCCGCCGATGCTCTTCATGGGCGAGGAGTGGGCCGCGCCCGAGCCCTTCCCCTACTTCTGCGACTTCGAGCCCGAGCTCGCCAAGAAGGTCCGCCAGGGGCGCCGGCGCGAGTTCGCGCACTTCCAGGGGCAGATGCCCGATCCCGGCGATCCGGCGACCTTCGCGTCGGCCCATCTGCAGTGGACACGTCTGGAGGAGGCCACACACGCCAGGATGTTCGATCATTACCGCCGTCTCCTCGCCATCCGCCGCCGCGACATCGTGCCGCTCCTGCCGCGGATCTCGGGCGGCGCCTGCGTCGCTTTCGACCCGAGCGGCGCCTTCGCGGTCGACTGGAGACTGCGCGACGACGGGGTGCTGCACCTGCTCGCCAATCTGAGGGACGCCTCCGCGCCGGTCGTCGGCCGTCCGGCCGGCCGCATGATTTTCGCGACTCACCCCGGCATCCGGGCGGCCTTCGGCCGCAATGAGTTGGCCCCGTGGAGCGTCACATGGCTCCTCGAGCGCAGCCGTGTCCGGTAATTTGATGCGCCGGATCCGGGCTCCTGCCCGGCCCAGCGGGCCACATCCCTGTGCCTGATCGAGAACTCGCCGACACGCCGGCGCCCGCGCGGATCCCGCGGGCGACCTACCGCGTGCAGCTCAACGCCGACTTCACTTTCAACGACCTGACGGCGATCGTCCCCTACCTCGCCGCTCTGGGGATCAGCCACGTGTATTGCTCGCCGTACTTCCGCGCGCGCGCCGGCAGCACCCACGGCTACGATGTCGTCGATCACAACTCCTTCAATCCGGAGATCGGCAGTCGCGAGGACTTCGAGCGGCTGGTGGCGCAACTGCGCGCGCACGGCATGGGCCACATCCTGGATATCGTGCCCAACCATGTCGGCGTCATGGGCTCGGACAATGCCTGGTGGATGGATGTGCTCGAGAACGGGCAGGCCTCGATCTATGCGGATTATTTCGACATCGACTGGAATCCCGTCAACACCGCGCTGGCCGACAAGGTGCTGGTGCCCGTGCTCGCCGAACCGTACGGAGTCGTGCTCGAGCGGGGCGAGCTCGAGCTGCGGTTCGAGCGCGAGCTCGGCTCGTTCGCTATCCACTACCATGAGCATCGCCTGCCGCTCGATCCGCGCACATACCCCCGCATCCTGGATGCGGCGCTCGCGATCGAGCCGCACGCGGCGCTCGAGAAGCTGCGGCGCCTCTTCGGCGCGCTGCCGGACCGGCGCGGTCCAACCCCTGATCACGCGGGCGAGCGCAATCGCGACAAGGAGGCGCACAAGCGGGCACTGGCCGGCCTCGCCGTCGCGGACCCCGCGGTGTCCGCAACGCTCGATCGCGCGGTCGCGAGCGTCAGCGGCAACCCGGCCGATCCGGCGAGCTTCGACCCGCTCCACGAGCTGCTCGAGTCGCAGGCGTTCCGCCTGGCGTACTGGCGGGTTGCCTCGGATGACATCAACTACCGCCGCTTCTTCGACGTCAATGATCTCGCGGCGCTGCGGGTGGAGAACGAAGCCGTGTTCGAGGCGACGCATCGCCTCGTTCTCGAGCTCATCGGCTCGGGATCGCTCGATGGCCTGCGGATCGATCACGCCGACGGACTGTACGATCCGCTCGGCTACTTCCGCCGCCTGACCGCGAGGATCGCCCAGGTGACCGCCGGGGCCGGCGCCAGTCGTGCGATCTATCTGGTGGCCGAGAAGATCACGGCCTCCTTCGAGCGGCTGCCCGCGGACTGGCCGCTGCACGGCGAGACCGGCTACCACTTCGCCAATGTGGTGAATCGACTGCTGGTCGATACCGCGAGCAAGGGCCGCATGGGCCGCACCTACCGCTCCTTCATCGGCGAGCCGCGGCAATGGCCCGACATCGCCTACGAGTGCCAGCACCGGGTATTGCGCAAGTCCCTCGCCTCCGAGCTCAGCACGGCCGCAAACCTCCTCGCGGGCATCGCGCACGCCGACCGGCGGACGCGCGACTTCACGCTCGCGAGCCTCTGGCGGGCGCTGGCGGAGGTGATCGCCTGCTTTCCGGTCTACCGGACTTACGTGACGGACAACGTCTCCGAGACCGACCGGCGCTACATCGACTGGGCGGTCGCGGCGGCCCGCCGCCGCGGCTCCTCGCTCGAGCAGCCGGTGTTCGAATTCGTCCGCAGCGCCCTGCTGCTCGAGCTGCCTTTGCCGAGCGAGAGCGCGCGGCGGCGCATGCGCCGCTTCGCCATGAAGTTCCAGCAGATCACGGCGCCCACCACGGCCAAGGGCGTCGAGGACACGGCGCTCTATCGTTTCAACCGGCTGGTCTCGCTCAACGAGGTTGGCGGCGAGCCCGAGCTCTACGGCTCCAGCGTTCGCGCCTTCCATACCGACTCCCAATATCGCGCCAGGCATTGGCCGCACGAGATGCTCGCCACGTCCACGCACGACACCAAACGCTCGGAAGACGTGCGCGCGCGCATCAGCGTGCTGTCGGAGATGCCGGCGATCTGGCGGCAGGCGGTGCGTCGCTGGACCCGCATGAACCGTACGCGGCGGCGGGAAGCGGGCGGACTGCCGGCACCCTCGCCCGATGACGAGTACCTCCTGTATCAGACTCTGGTCGGAACCTGGCCGCTGGAGGAGCCGGATGAGGCCGGACTCGATGCCTATCGCGTGCGTATCGAAGGCTACATGCTAAAGGCGGCGCGCGAGGCCAAGGCGCGCACCAGCTGGGCGGCCGCCGACCCGCAGTACGAGGAAGCGCTGACGCAGTTCATTCGCGCGGCGCTCGAGCCGCGCGAGGCGAATCTCTTCCTGGCGGACTTCCGCGCCTTCAACCGCCGGATCGTGCCTTTCGGACTGCTGAACGCCCTGTCGCAGACGCTCCTGAAGCTCACCGCTCCCGGAGTGCCCGACATCTATCAGGGCAACGAGACCTGGCGGTTCTCGCTCGTCGATCCGGACAATCGCCGCAGGGTCGATTACGCGCGCCGTCAGCCGCTGGTGCAGGCGCTGGCGAGCGGCCGCGCGGAAGAGCCGCTTGCGCGGGCGCTCGCCGCGGACATCACCAATCCGCGCTGCAAGCTCTTCCTGCACGTGAGGGCGCTGGAGCTGAGGCGTCGGGACCCGGAGCTCTTCGAGCGCGGGGAATACCTGCCGCTCGAGGTGACCGGCCAGCGTGCGCCGCACCTTTGCGTCTTCGCGCGCCGGTTCGAGGGGAGGCTGGCGGTCGTCATGGTGCCGCGGCTCTATCTCAAGCTCCGAGGTGCAGGGGCGCCGGCAGGGGATGAACCGTGGCGGCCGCCGTTGGGAACTGAGATCTGGGGAGAGGCGCAGGTGCGGCTGCCGTTCGGGCTCGATGCGCCCCTGCGCAGCGTCCTCGACGGGACCGAAGTGGCGCCGGAAGGCCCGGATCGGTCCGCGGTCCCGGTTGCCGCCGCTCTGGCGTCGTTCCCGGTGGCGCTGCTGTGGAGCGGATCCTGAGCGCGGCGGCGGGTCAACCCGGCGACCGGCCGCGCGTTTCATGCTGTTGCGGGTTAGACGGAGACGCCTCATGTCATTCTCGAGATCCTACTTTCGCATCGCGTGCCTGCTCGTCGCCGCGGCGCTCCTCACGGCCTGCTCCAGCATTCCGCTCACACAGCGCGACGCCGCGGAGCGAGCCCGCTTCGAGGCCTACGCGGGCAAGCCGGTCGATCACCTCACCTGGATGACCCAGTACCAGGGCTGGGAGCCGATCTCACCCGATCAGCTCGTGCTGTGGACCGACATCAACGAGGCCTACCTCATCACGGTATTCCGCCCCTGCACGAACCTGATGTTCGCCCGGGGCATCGTCCTGCATCCCACCGCCAACACCCTCTACGCGCATTTCGACTCCGTCCGCGCGGATCACTGGAGCTGCCTCATCAAGACCATCCAGCCCGTGGATTACCGGCGGATGGAGCATGACCTGCGCGAGCAGCACGAGGCGGAAAAGCGCGCCAAAGCCGAGAAGAGCGGTAGCGGCTGACTCGCCGCCAACGGTAACGCGGCTAACGGTAACCGCGCGCCTGCAGCGTGAAGAGCCGGGCGTAGGCGCCGTCGAGGCGCATCAGCTCCTCGTGGCTGCCGCGCTCTCGGATCCGCCCCCCCTCCAGGACCACGATCTGATCGGCCATCCGCACGGTGGAGAATCGGTGTGAGATGAGGATCGTGATGCGCTCGCGCGCGAGCTGGCGGAAGTGCTCGAAGACCTCGGCCTCCGCCTGCGCATCGATCGCCGAGGTCGGCTCATCCAACACCAGCACGTCGGCGCGCGTACGCATGAAGGCGCGTGCCAGCGCCACCTTCTGCCACTGACCGCCGGAAAGCTCGCGCCCTTCCTGGAACCACTTGCCGAGCTGCGTGTGATACCCCTTCGGCAGCGTCTCGATGAAATCGCTCGCCCTGCCCTTGGCCGCCGCCTCGCGCCAGCGCGTCTCATCCTCGAAGTAGCGCTCATCGCCCGCTCCCACGTTCTCGCCGACGCGCATCTGGTATCGGGTGAAATCCTGGAAGATCACGCCGATCCGCTCGCGCAGCGCCCCCTCCTCGAAGGTCGCGAGGTCCTCGCCGTCGAGCAGGATCCGCCCGCTCGTCGGCGCATAGAGCCGTGTCAGCAACTTGATCAGGGTCGTCTTGCCGGACCCGTTCTCACCCACGAGCGCGAGGCTCGTGCCGGGCTTCAGGTGCAGGGTGACGTTCTCGAGCGCCGGGCTCTGCTCGCCGGGATAGGTGAAGCTGACATTCTCGAAGCGGACACCATCCTCCGGGTGCGGGCCGCGCACCACGGTGCCGGCGGGCGGCGGCACCTCGGTCTCGAGGTATTCATACAACGTGGAGAGATAGAGGTTGTCCTCGTACATGCCGCTGACGGCGGACAGTATCGCCGTTACGGCCGATTGGCCCTGCCGGAAGAAGGACAGGTACATGGTCATCTGGCCCAGAGTGATCGCCCGCCTGACCGTGCTCACCGCGATCCACGCGTAGGCTGCGTATGACGTCAGGGTCGCAATGAGGCCCAGGCCGAAGCCCCACGCGTCGCGACGCATCGTGAGGGCACGGTCTTCCTCGTAAAGCGTGTGGAAGATGTCGCGATACCTCTGCAGAAGCCGCGGGCCGAGCCCATAGAGCTTCACCTCCTTGGCGTGATCCTCGCGTGCGAGGACGGTTTCGAGGTACGTCTGCATCCGCGTCTCGGGCGAGCGCCACCGAAAGAGGCGAAACGCGTCGCCCGAGAACTTCGTCTCCGCGATGAAGGCGGGCAGCCCGGCGAGCAGGAGGACCGCAACCGCCCACGGCGAGAAGCGCGCGAGCCCAACAGCATAGGTGACGAGCGTGATGCCGTTCTGCGCGAGGCCGAAGGTACGCGTGACGAGACTGAGCGGGCGGCTGGAGGCTTCCCTGCGGGCGCGTGTCAGCTTGTCATAGAACTCCGAGTCCTCGAAGTGGCGCAGCTCGAGGGTTAAGGCCTTCTCGAGGATCAGCTCGTTGATCCGCTGCCCGAGCTGCACGCGCAGCAGCGACTGGCAGAGCGAGATGCCGCGCTGGGCGCCGGCGATGGCGGCGCCGAGGATACCTTCGATGACGACCAGCGCGATGACGCGGCGGGTGTCGGTGCCGCCGGATTGGATCGCGGCAACGACGGCATCGACGATCAGGGAGCCAACGTAGAAAACCGAGGCCGGGAGCAGACCGGCAATGACGGTTAGCGCGGCAAGAGAGACGGTGAGCGGGCGGTTGGTGCGCCAGACCAGCTCGATCGCGCGGCGGCTGTAGCGGAAGACGCCGAAGAAGCCGCGGAGGGTGAGCTTTTCGGGAGAGGAGGGAGGCGTGTGGCGGAGGCGGCCTGGTGCGGCTACTGACATGGGTACGTCAGCATGGGGGCGTTTCCGGTGGAAACCAATGGCGTGCGGCGCTAGGGGGAGAGGACGTTGCGCCGTTCGGCGATGGCGCGTTCGGCCATCAGGAAGGCGGCGGCGTTCCAGGATTGGCCGGGCATGCCGCGGGGGGTGGCCCGGGTGCCGTGCAGCCACTCGTTGAAGGACCAGTCACGCAGGGCGCAGGCGCGGGCGAGGCTTTCCAGCTCGAGCCGCGCCTCGGGGAGGCGGCCGGCGGCGGCGAGCGCGACGATCCAGAAGCCGCCGACCATCGGCCAGATGCCGCCGTTGTGGTATTGCCAGACTTCATTCTGGCGGTGGCGCGCCATGTAGGGACGCCAGAGGGCGCTGCGACGGCGGATGGGGTGCGTGACGACGCGTACGGGATAGAGGCGGCTCACGCGCGAGCGCTGCAGGGCAGCGAGCGTGCGCCGGCTCGCCCGCGGGTCGGCGAGACCGTAGAGCACGGCGAGGAGATTGCCGAAGACATCGCCCTCCTCGCCGAAGAACGAGAAGTTGACGAAGCTCAGATACAAATCGCGATTGCGCGCCCGGCGCAGGACGTACTCGTTGAGGAGGCGCGCGCGGCGATACGGGGCGAGCGCCGCGGAGAACGGGTGAAACAGGCTGTTGCAGCTGGCGCGCGTCTCTTCGGCGCGATCGAGTCCGTAGCGGCGCTTGACCGCATACCAGAGCGCGTTGCTGTAGAGCACGAAACCCGAGCGCGGCATGATGTCGGCCCAGTCGCTGGCCTCATTCTGCTGCAGCAGGCAGAAGCGCTGATGTTCCTGGGCGAGCAGCCACTGCAGCGCCAGCGTGACGCGGCGCGAGCGTTGTCCGCGTGCGCGCGGCCGCCGCCGCTCGAGAAAGTCGAGCGCGAGCAGCCACCAGAGCGTCGAGTCGATGCAGCCGAGATACCAGAAATCGGCTTCGCTGGCGCCTGGAGAGACGAACTTCGGTATCTGGCCGTTAGCGGCCTGATGCCGGCCCAGCGTCTCCAGGCCCACCGCGGCCGCCCGCTCGAGCAGCGGATCTCCCGAGAGCGCCATGCCGATGGCGCAGATGGCGGCATCCCGGCCGAAAATGGCCGTATATCCCCGCCGGCTGGCCCGATCCCCGGCGGATGCGGCCAGGATGCCGTCCGGCGTCAGGTTACGGCGCAGCAGATCGATGGACCTGGCATGGCAGGCCTCGATCAGCTCCTTCCCGGCCGGGGGGCGCGTGAGCTCGAGCATGGCGCGGCAATCATACCGCTCGATGCAAGGTCATGATATACTTGATGGTCTTTGTACACGCTGGCCATTCCGGCCCTGCGACCCGCCCCATGAACCGTCCGATCCGCAACATCGCCATCATCGCGCACGTCGACCACGGCAAGACGACTCTGGTCGATTGCCTGCTCCGCCAGTCCGGCACCTTCGCTGCTCACGAGCGGCTGACGGAGCGAGTCATGGACTCCAACGACATCGAGCGCGAGCGCGGCATCACCATTCTCGCCAAGAACTGCGCCATCGAGTACGGCGGCACGCGTATCAACATCGTCGACACTCCCGGGCACGCGGATTTCGGCGGCGAGGTGGAGCGCGTGCTCTCGATGGTCGATGGCGTGCTGCTCCTCGTGGATGCCGTCGAAGGCCCGATGCCGCAGACGCGCTTCGTCACGCGCAAGGCGCTGGCGCTCGGCCTCAAGGCCATCGTGGTGGTCAACAAGATCGATCGTCCCGGCGCACGCCCCGGCTGGGTGATCGATCAGACCTTCGAGCTCTTCGACAAGCTGGGCGCGAGCGACGAGCAGCTCGACTTCCCGGTGATCTACGCCTCGGCGCTGCAGGGTTGGGCCAGCACCGATCATCTCGAGCGCCGCCCCGACATGTCGGCGCTCTACGAGGCGATCCTGAAGCACGTTCCGCCGCCCGCCGCCGACTCCGAGCTGCCGCTGCAGCTGCAGGTCTCGACGCTGGATTACAACAGCTACGTCGGCCGCATCGGCATCGGGCGTATCCGCCGCGGCTCCATCCGCCCCGGGCAGAATGTGGTGCTGCGCTACGGCGATGACGATCGCGGCGCGGGCAAGATCGGGCAGGTACTCAGTTTCAGCGGCCTGGAACGCCGTCCCGTCGAGGAGGCGGGTGCGGGCGACATCGTCGCCGTCACCGGCATCGAAGACGTGAACATCGGCCTGACGATCTGCGACAGCCAGGCGCCCGAAGGCTTGCCGCCGATCCAGGTCGACGAGCCGACGCTCGCGATGAACTTCCAGGTCAACAGCTCACCGTTCGCCGGACGGGAAGGCAAATTCGTCACCAGCCGGCAGATCCGCGAGCGCCTTTATCGCGAGCTGCAGAGCAACGTTGCGCTGCGCGTCGAGGATACTGAGGAGCCGGACGTGTTCCAGGTATCCGGCCGCGGCGAGCTGCACCTCACCATTCTCATCGAGAACATGCGCCGCGAAGGTTATGAGCTCGCGGTCTCGCGTCCCCAGGTGCTGACTCGCGTCGTCGACGGCGAGGTGCACGAGCCGTACGAGGCCCTCACGGTCGACGTCGAGGACGAGAACCAGGGGGCGGTGATGGAAGCGCTCGGGACGCGCCGCGCCGAGCTCACCGACATGGCGGTCGACGGCAACGGACGCGTGCGGCTCGACTATCGCGTGCCGGCGCGCGGACTGATCGGCTTCCAGGGGGAATTCCTGACGCTCACGCGCGGCACCGGGCTCATGAGCCACATCTTCGACGGCTTCGCGCCGGTGAAAGGCGAGATCCCCGACCGGCACAACGGCGTGCTGGTGAGCAACGAGCAGGGCGAGGCCGTCGCCTATGCCCTCTTCAACCTGCAGGAGCGCGGGCGCCTGTTCGTCAGTCCCGGCGAGAAGCTCTACGAGGGCATGATCATCGGCATCCACAGCCGCGACAACGACCTCGTGGTGAACCCCATCAAGACCAAGAAGCTCACCAACATCCGCGCCGCCGGCAAGGACGATGCGATACTCCTGACGCCGCCGATACCGTTGACGCTGGAGTACGCGGTCGAATTCATCGCCGACGACGAGCTCGTGGAGGTCACTCCCGCATCCATCCGCATCCGCAAGCGTTACCTCAAGGAGCAGGACCGGAAACGCGCGGAGCGCGAAGACGCCGTGGCGTGATCAAACCGGTCTGGCGCCGGTGATGCCGATGAACTGCAGGAACTCGGCGCGGGTGCGGGCGTCTTCGCGAAACGTGCCCGTCATGCGGCTGGTGATCATCGACACGCCGCGCTTGTGAACCCCACGGGTGGTCATGCACTGGTGCTCCGCGTCGACCACCACGCCCACACCCCGCGGGCGCAATACCTCGTCGATGCAGCCAGCGATCTGCGCCGTCAGCTTCTCCTGCACCTGGAACCGGCGCGCGTATCCCTCCACCACCCGCGCCAGCTTGCTGATGCCGACGACCTTGCTGGTCGGCAGGTAACCGATGTGCACCCGTCCGACGATGGGCGCCATGTGGTGCTCGCAGTGCGACTCGAACGCGATGTCGCGCAGCACGACCATCTCGTCGTAACCGCCGACCTCCTCGAAGGTGCGGCGCAGATAGTCGGCCGGGTCGGAGGCGTAGCCCGCGAACCACTCCCGGTAGGCCGATACCACCCGCGACGGCGTGTCGCGCAAGCCCTCGCGGGCGGGATCCTCGCCGGCCCAGCGCAGCAGGGTCCGCACCGCCTCCTCGGCCGCCTCGCGCGTCACCGGCGATTTGCCCTTGCTGGCCATCGGCGTCAGTCGAGCAGCCGCTCCATGCGGCCGACGAGGGTCGATGGCGCCACGCCGAGCGCTTTGCAGAGCTTCACCAGCGTCGTCAGCGTCGGCTGGCGGATGCCGCGCTCCATCTGGCTGACGAAGGATCGATCGACATCGGCGCTCAGCGCGAGATCCTCCTGGGAAATGTCCCGCGTCTCGCGCTGCTCGCGCAGCACCCGGCCGAAGGCGGTTGCGATATGATCGTTTGCCGGCGACACGAGTCGGATGATTCTTGCGCTTGAGGCTTCAGGTCCACGGTATATATCCTACAAAACACCATGTCAACCGCCGCCGACGATGCCAACCTCGCGCTCTTCTGCGATTTCGAGAACATCGCTCTCGGCGTGCGCGACGCCCGTTATGCTCAATTCGACATCACCCGCGTGCTGGAGCGGCTGCTGCTCAAAGGCTCGATCGTCGTCAAGAAGGCCTACTGCGACTGGGAGCGCTACAAGGATCTGCGCGCCGGCATGCATCACGCCGGCTTCGAGCTGATCGAGATCCCGCACGTCAAGCAGTCGGGCAAGAACTCCGCCGACATCCGCATGGTGGTGGACGCGCTCGATCTCTGCTACACCAAGCCGCACGTCGACACCTTCGTCATCATCAGTGGCGACTCGGATTTCTCGCCGCTCGTCAGCAAGCTGCGCGAGAACAACAAGGGCGTGATCGGCTGCGGCGTGAAGAACTCGACCTCCGACCTGCTCATCGCCAACTGCGACGAGTTCATCTATTACGACGATCTGGTGCGCGAGCAGCAGAAGCCGCGCCGGGCACCCCGCAAGCGGGCGCACGCGCAGGACACGACGCACGGGACGGCGGAGAAGGAGGGGGAGCACGCCCATCTGGAGGAGGACCGCAAGCAGGAAGCCTTCGACCTGGTGCTGGCGACCCTCGATGCGCTGCTCGCCGAGCGGGGCGCGGAAGACCGGATCTGGGGTTCCATGGTGAAGCAGACCCTGAAGCGCCGCCGGCCGGGCTTCAATGAGAGCTACTACGGCTTCCGCTCCTTCAACAAGCTGCTCGAAGAGGCCGCGCAGCGCCATCTGCTGGCGCTCGAGCGCGACGAGAAATCAGGCGGCTACCTCATCCATACGGCGGAGAGCGGCGGCTGAGATCGACGCCTGGCGGTGGGCTCGCGCCGGCCGGTGGCGCGGCGGCGATGCCGGCGGAGCGGAAGAGATCGCAGGAGAGGGGCGGCGCCGATGGGTGGGAAGCCAACCGCATCGGCGCGTGCGTCAGCGACCGGGGACCGACCCCGCTGACAACGTCCCGCCGTGCCGCCGTCGACTCGCGCGCCTGCATGCGACTGCGCATGATACTCGCCTGCCGGGCGCACGGAGATCCCGCCGCGGGCGGCGGCATCGGGCAGGCGCGCTAAGGCGGCTGCTGACCGTTCTCGATGATGCGGCCGAGGTATCGCTTCAGGCTGTCGATCTCTTCCGCGGTGAAGCCGGCCAGATGCCGCCGCAGCGCGCGGCGCAAGGCCGGCCGGATCTTCGGGATCAGCCGCTCACCGGCTTCCGTCAGGCGCAGGAACACCAGGCGCCGGTCGCCAGTGTCACGCTCACGGGTCACCAGGCCCTTCTCTTGCAGCCGATCCAGCATCCGGGTCATCGATCCGGTGTCGTAATGGAGCGCGCGGCAGAGGCTCGCCGCGGTCTCCTCGCCGCTGCGCGCGAGGTTCTTCAGCACCTCGAACTGCGCGCCCGTGACGCCGAACGGCTCGAGCTCGGTGTCGAAGCTCGAGAGCAGGGCGCTGCGCGCACGGGTGACCAGGGTGCGGACCCCGGGGGGGTCGGCAGCGCCCGCGGTGCGGGTCCTGCCGCGCGAAGCTGTCGGACCGTCGACCATGGCTTGCTATTGACGAGGCTACCAGTAAGATTTGCTGCTCGCGAGACTACTGCCGCGCGAGATACTGCTGTGGCAGTTATTTTTTCTCATCCCGGCCATGCGCTTGTCAAGAAATGTTAAAGGATGCGCCTGGGGCACGTTGCTCGCGGTTACCGCGGCCGCGCTCGCCGGCTGCGGCTCCTCCGGCAGCGGGGCTTCACAGGCCGCGCCGCCGCCGCCGGTGACCGTCATCGCGGTGCAGCCGCAGCAGGTCCCGATCACCCGCAGCTTCACCGGACGGCTGTCGCCCTATCGGGAGGCCAACGTGCTCGCTCGAGTGTCCGGCGTCCTCCTCAAACGCCTCTACAAGGAGGGTGATCAGGTCAAAGCGGGCCAGCCGCTCTTCGAGATCGACCCGGCGCCCTATCGCGCGGCCCTCGATGCCGCCCTCGCCGCCCTCGCCCAGGCGAAGGCCAACGCCGTCAATGCCCACGCCACCGCGCAGCGCGACCGCGCGCTGATCTCCAGCCACCTCGTATCGGTGTCGCAGCTCGACACCGACGAGGCCGCGGAGCGCTCGACCGCCGCAGCCGTGAAACAGGCTGCGGCCAACGCCGAGAGCGCGCGCATCAACCTCGGCTACACCAACGTGACCTCCCCCATCGCGGGCGTCGGCGGGGAGCAGCAGGTGACCGAGGGCGCCCTCGTCGGGCAGGGTACCCCGACCCTGCTCACCACGATCGACCAGATCGACCCGATCTACGTCAACTTCGACGAGCCGGCGGCGCAGCTCGAGGAGCTCTCGAGCCTGGAGCAGGCCGGACGCGTCACCGCGGCGAGCGGCAGTCAGGCGAAGGTGCAGCTCACGCTGCCGGACGGGACCCCCTACGGCGTCCCGGGAACGCTCGATTTCCGCGCCGCGACCGTCGACCCGAGCACCGGCACCGCCGCATTGCGCGGCATCCTTCCCAACCCCAGCCACAGCCTGCTGCCGGGCATGTTCGTCAACCTGACGCTGACGATCGGCGTGGCGAATCACGCCTTTCTCGTGCCCCAGATTGCACTGCAGCGCGATGCGCAGGGCGCATACGTTCTCACCGTCAGTCCCGATAGCACGGTCGCACAGAGGCGCGTCCAGACAGAGGGCGCCGCTGGCACCGACTGGATCGTCTCGAACGGCCTCTCAGCGGGAGATCGGATCATCATTTCAGGCATTCAGGCCGCCCATCCGGGCTCCAAGGTCGCGGCGAGGGAGGTCCAGGCCCCAGCCGCCCGCAGCGCCTCCACGACCGGGAGCGCGGCGCCGGCGGGACGAGGGCTGGCGGGTACCGCAGCGAACGCAAACCATTAGGAGCTGCGAGTGCCGCAGTTTTTCATCGACCGGCCGGTCTTCGCCTGGGTCATCGCCATCCTCGTCATGCTGCTGGGCGGCATCGCCCTGTCACGGCTGCCCAGCGACTCATACCCCGACATCGCGCCGCCGCAGGTCGTCATCAGTGCCAACTACCCGGGGGCGAACGCCAGCACGGTGGAAACCACCGTCACCCAGGTCATCGAGCAGCAGCTCACCAGCATCGACAACCTGCTGTACTTCACCGCGCAGTCGAGCTTCGGCCAGGCGCAGATCACGCTGACCTTCGCGACCGGAACCAACCCCGACATCGCGGAGGTACAGACGCAGAACCGCGTCTCGCTGGCGGAGCCGCTGCTGCCGGCGGAAGTCAACCAGCAGGGCCTGCACATCAACAAGTCGAGCACGGGATTCCTTGCCGCCATCGCGCTGCGCTCGGGCCCCGGCGGACCGAGCGCGGCGGAGCTCAATCACCTGGTCGCTTCGCGGGTGCTCGATCCCATCGAGCGCATTCCCGGTGTCGGCTCAGCGTCGCTCTTCGGCTCCGATTACGCCATGCGGATCTGGCTGAACCCCGACAAGCTGCACGCCTACGGACTCTCCGCGGCTGACGCCCTGAATGCGGTGAAGGGGCAGAACATCCAGATCGCCGCGGGCTCGATCGGCGCGGCGCCCGCCGTCGACGGCCAGCAGACCACCGCCACCGTCACCACCGAGGGTGAGTTCACCTCCCCCGACCAGTTCAGGAACATCCTGCTGCGTACCAACGCCAACGGTACCTCGGTGCGCCTCGGCGATGTGGCGACCATCGGCCTGGGGATGCAGAATTACTCGTTCGCCACCAAGGTGAATTCCACATCCGTGGCCGCCTTCGGCATCCAGGCCCTGCCCGATGCGAACGCACTGGCGGTCATGAAGGCGGTGAACGCCGAGATGGCGCGGCTGCAGAAGACCTTTCCGCCCGGCGTCACCTGGTTCACCCCGGTCGACGAGACGCTCTTCATCAACGCAGCCATCCACGATGTGATGATCACCCTGGCCGAGGCGATCGGCCTGGTATTTCTCGTGATGCTGGTGTTCCTGCAGAGCTTTCGCGCCACCATCATCCCCATGCTGGTCGTGCCGACCGCCCTGCTCGGCGCGCTGATCGGCGTGTACGCGCTCGGCTACTCGATCAATCAGCTGACGCTCTTCGCGATGGTGCTCGCGATCGGCATCGTCGTCGACGATGCCATCGTCGTCGTGGAGGCGGTCGATCGCATCATGCACGAGGAGCACCTGCCGCCCAAGGAGGCCGCGCGCAAGGCCATGCGCCAGATCAGCGGCGCGATCGTGGCGATCACCCTCGTGCTCGCCGCCGTGTTCATTCCGAGCGCCATGCAGACCGGCAGCGTCGGCGTCATCTATCGTCAGTTCGCGCTCACGATCGCCCTTTCGATGCTCTTCTCCGCGTTCTTCGCGCTCTCCTGGACGCCATCGCTCTGCGCGACCCTGCTCCGGCCGGAGCACATGAAGGCCAACATCGTTTTCCGGGCGTTCAACAGGGCGTTCGAGGGCACGCGCGCCGCCTACGTGCGGCGGGTGTTCCAGTCCGTCACCCACCTGCCGCGGTGGCTGATCGGGTACGCGGTCGTCCTGGTGCTCGGTGTGTTTCTGTTCGTCAGGCTGCCCGGCAGTTTCGTCCCGGAGGAGGACCAGAGCGATGTGATCGCCAGCGTGGAGCTGCCGGCGGGCGCGACGCTGCAGCGCACCGAGACCGTGCTGCAGCGGGTGTACGACATTCTGATCGGCGATCGCGCCGCGCACGATGTCTTCCAGGTGGCCGGCTCGGGCTTCGCCGGCAGCTCGGAGAATTCCGGCCGCGCCTTCATCCACCTCATCCCCTGGGGGGAGCGCAGCCAGACGGCCGACCAGTTCGTCAGCTGGGCCAACACGGCGGTGCATCGCCAGATCCACGACGCGCAGGTGTTCGTCAGCAACCGGCCCGCGATCCGCGGCATGGGCCAGTTCGGTGGCTTCGACTTCTACCTGGAGGACCGCGGCGGCCTGGGCCGCGAAGCGCTGACTCAGGCCCAGAACAGCCTCCTCTCGCACGCCGCCAACGACCCGGTGCTCTCGGAAGTGCGGGTCAATGGCCTGGCGCCCCAGCCGCAGCTGCTGCTCTCGGTCGATCGAACTCAGGCGCAGTCCATGGGCGTGTCGGTCAGCGACGCCTACACCGCTCTGCAGCTCATGCTGGCACCCGTGTTCGCCAACAACTTCGTCTACGATGGACGCGTGCTGCAGGTGCTGCTTCAGGCGGACGCCGAGTACCGCATGGGCACCGACGCCCTGCAGCACTTCTACCTTGCCGGCAGCAATAACGCCATGATTCCACTATCGGACTTCGTGACGCCCCGATGGGTCATCGCCGCGCCTGCTCTGACCCGATACGACGGTTACCCTGCCGTGGAGATCGTAGGGTCGGCCAAGCCGGGCTATAGCTCCGGTCAGGCGGTGACCGAGATGGAGAGACTGGTCAATGACTACCTGCCGCACGGATTCGGCTATGACTGGGCAGGCCAGTCGCTGCAGGAGATCGTATCCGCAGCGCAGGCGCCGGCGCTGTTCGCGCTCTCGATCCTGGTGGTCTACCTGGCACTCGCGGCGCTCTACGAGAGCTGGAGCATCCCGGCCTCGGTGCTGTTTGCGGTGCCGGTCGGCATCATCGGCTCCACGTTGGCGACCCTCGCCCGCGGCCTGCCCAACGACGTTTACTTCAAGGTAGGCCTGATCACCATCATCGGCCTCACCGCGAAAAACGCCATCCTCATCGTGGAGTTCGCGGTCACCGAGCAGCGCAACGGGCACAGCCTCCACAACGCAGTGCTGGAAGCGGCGAGATTGCGCTTCCGGCCGATCATCATGACCTCATTCGCCTTCATTCTCGGCGTTTTTCCCATGGTCACCTCGACGGGCGCCGGCGCCAACGGCAGGCATGACATCGGCACCAGCGTGGTGGGCGGCATGCTGACTGCCGCAGTCCTGGGAGTGTTGCTGATCCCGGTGTGTTACGTGACGGTGCGGCGGCTCCTCGGCGACAAGCTGGACGAGCCCGGCCGCAGCGAGATCAGTCCACCGCCGGCGACGAATGGCTAGCGGCTGGCTTTCGAGCGGCGACGCTCGAGCGCTTTCCAGACCGCGTAGGCTGGAATACCGATGGCGATGATGAGGAGGGTAATGCCCGTGTCCCGGGGATCGGTGACGAGGGCGTTGCCCATCAAGCCGAGGGAGGCGAGCAGGAACAGCGCGGGCAGCACCGGATAACCCCAGACGCGGTACGGCCGCGGCAGGTCGGGCCGCTTGCGCCGCAACACGTACACTCCCGCCACGCTCGCCGCATAGAACGGCCACTCGCCGAGGATGAACCGGTCGGCGAGCTGCGCGAAATCGTTTTGCAGCACATACACGCATCCGAAGAGCACCGATAACCCGATCGCGACCGAGGGACTCTTGAATCGCGGCGAGACGCGCGCCACCGGCCGGAAGAAGAGCCCACGGTCGGCCATGCCGTAAATGATCCTGGGATCGGTCATCATGGAGCCGTTCAGCCCGCTGAAGGTGCAGATCAGCACCAGCGCGGTGACGAGCCCCGCGCCGGCGCTGCCGATCGCGGGAATGCGCGCCGCCGCCGCCGACGCAACCAACGGCGAGCCGGCCATTTCGGATGCCGAGAGCGCGTGCCAGAAGCCGAGATTGAGCAGCACATACACCACGACCACGCACGCCGTGCCGAGCAGCAGCCCGACGGGCAGCGTGGTCTGCGGCCGCGAAGTCTCCCCTCCCACCGAGGTGAGATTCGACCAACCGTCATAGGTCCATAGCACCGGGATCAGCGCGGTCGCGAGCAGCGACAGGCTGACGCCATGGGCTGCGGCAGCCGGCGGAGGCTGCGCCGGCGGCGCGTGCACCGCGGTGAATGCCAACAGCCCCAGGACGATGACTGCGATGAATTTCGCCGCGGTCGTGATGTTCATGACGGCTGCCGCACGCCGCAGGCCGATGTAATTGATGATGCCCATCAGGACGATGGTGAGCGCCGCGAGATAGTGCACTTGCGCGGCGGAGATCGGCAGGAAGTACCCGAGGTATTCCGCGAAGATGGTCGAGGTGGCACCGAGAGCGGCCGGGGTGATGACGGTGAGACACGCCCATCCATACAGGAAGGCCGGCAGGGGGCCGAAGCATTCCAGCAGGTAGGCGAAGATGCCGCCCGACCGGGGCAGCGCCGCGCCGAGCTCGGCGATCGAGAGCGCGCCGCAAAGGCTGACGAGCCCGCCGAGCAGCCAGCAGAGCATCGCGGGACCCGGCGCATGGAGTTGTGCGGCGACGGTCGCCGGCACCCGGAAAATGCCGCTGCCGATCGTGACCCCGATGACGACGAAAGTGGCGCCCCAGGGACCCAGCGAGCGCGGCATGCGCTCTCCCCAGTGGTCGCTCGCAGGAATCTGAGAGGATTTGTCGATGGGCTCTCGCCTGTCATGGGTTGCCGTAAGCGCCGCATTATTCATCGGCGCCGCGCAGTCTTAAAGAGCTTTCAGGGAAGCCCCGCCCAGGCCGGCGTATACTCGCCGGGCGACCGCGGCGTAAGCGTGCTTCCCGGGCCGGCCGCCTGCAGGCGTGACACATGAAGGTTTTGATCGTCGAAGACCAGCAGCGCCTCGCACAGCTCCTCAAGCAGGGGCTCGCGGAGCGTTCCTACACGGTCGCCTGCGCCCGCACCTGCCGGGAAGCGCGCGATGCCCTTTGCGAGACCGCGTACGATCTGATCATCCTCGATCTGGGGCTGCCCGACGGCGACGGCCTCGACCTGCTGCGCGAATGGCGCAAGAACGGCTTCAAGGAGCCGGTCCTCATCCTGAGCGCGCGCGATGCGGTGCAGGATCGAGTCAAGGGTCTGGACCTCGGTGCCGACGACTATCTTTCCAAGCCCTTCAGCTTCGAGGAGCTGCTCGCGCGCGTTCGCTCGCAGCTTCGCCGTCAGTCGGAGGTCAAGGAGACGGTCCTCGAGTACCGCGGCATCAAGCTCGACCTCCTCAGCCACACGGCGCACCTCAATGCCCAGCCGGTGGAGCTCACGAGGCGCGAGTTCGCGCTGCTCGAGATCTTCATGCAGAACCCCGGGCGCATCCTCACGCGCACGCTGATCTCGGAGAAGATCTGGGCATCGCATTATGACGTCGACACCAATTTGCTGGATGTCTACATGAGCCGGCTACGGGCCAAGCTGGAGAAGTCCCAGGAGAAACCGCTTTTCAAGACGGTGCGCGGCGTCGGCTACCAGTTGTTGTGATGCGATCGATCAGCACCCGGCTCGCGGCGTGGTACGCCCTCGCGGCGACGGTGACCCTGGCCTGCCTGTTCGTCGTCGGCTATCAGCTGCTCGAGAGCTATCTCATCCACGGCCTCGACCTCCTCAACACCTCGGAGTTCGAGCAGCTCCGCGCGCGCCTGGGACCGAACTATCGCACGCTCAGCCTGGAGGTGGTCAATCAGCGGATCCGCACGACGACGGAGTACGCGTCGGTCCTATTCTATTTCGACGTGAACATCCCCAAGCGCGGCACGGTGTTCTACTCGAACAACCTCCATGGCCGGGCGATTCCCGACGTACCGAAACAGCACCGCTACGATGCCTCGATTCCCGGCATAGGTCCGTTGCGCGTGGCGGAATTCATCCTGCCGCCCTTCGACGTCACGATCGCGACCTCCTCGGCCCAGGTGCTGAAGGTGATGGACGGGTATGTGGAAGTGTGCGCGGGCCTCCTGATCGCCATGCTCGCCGTGAGCACGGTCATCGGCTTCGGTCTGAGCAGGCTCGCGCTGCGGCCGGTGCGCCTCATCCGCGAGACGGCCAACCGCATCGGCTCCGACAACCTGAGCGAGCGCATTCCGGTCGCCGGGGTGCGGGACGAGATCTCGGAGCTGGCGCGCCTGCTCAACCAGATGTTCGATCGCCTGGAGTCCTCGTTCAAACAGGTCCGCCGCTTCGCCGCCGAAGCCTCGCATGAGCTGAAGACGCCGCTGTCGCTCATCCGCCTGCAGGCCGAGAAGCTGCTCGTCTCCGGCGGCCTGCCCCCGGCCGACGAGGAAGCCGTGCAGATGCAGCTCGAAGAGCTGGCGCGCCTCAACCAGATCATCGAAGAGCTGCTCTTCCTCTCGCGCGCGGAGGCGCGCGCGATCACCCTGCAGCTCAAACCGCAGGACCCGGCACGATTCCTCCACGGCTTCGCCCAGGATGCGCGCGTGCTCGCGGAGCATCACGGACGCAGCTTCGTCCTGGTCCGCGAGGGGGAAGGTCTGCCCGCTTTCGAGGCCCAGCGCATCCGTCAGGTGTTGCTCAATCTGCTCGCCAACGCGGTCGAAGCCTCGCCGCGCGAGGGCGTCATCACCCTGCGCTCGAGCTTCGGTGGCGGCGTCTGGCGGGTGAGCGTGGAGGATCAGGGTCCGGGCGTTCCGCCGAGCGAGCGGGAGCGCATCTTCGAGCGCTTCGTGCGTCTCGGCCTCGGGGAGCGCAGGGGCGACGAGCGCGGCAGCGGGCTCGGGCTCGCGATCTGCCGCGGCATCATCGAGCTGCACCGCGGCCGCATCTGGGCGCAGGCGGGCACGGGCGGTCAGGGTCTCGAGGTGATCTTCGAGATTCCGGCGAGGGAGCTGCTCGCGCCCGGCCCCGGAGACCCGCCCACCGGCGCCGACGAGACGGCCGCCTCCGAGATCGCGTAGCGCTAGTACATCCGCGCGAAGGCGAGCAGAGTCAGCGTCACCACGATCGCGCCGCCGATACGGATGGCGATCTGCGCGAACGGCATGAGCTGCATGCGCTCGGCCGCCGTCAGGATGGCAACGCCTCCCGTACCACCCTGGCCGGCATGGGTGGCGTTCACGAGCGCCGCTTCGATCGGGTACAGATCGACTTTCCACCCCACCCAGAAACCCACCGCGATCAGGGTGAGGACCGTGGCCGCGATCGTGATCAGGTCCGCCGGCGCGAGCACCGCAATCAGCTTGTCCCAGGGCGTCATGGCCACGCCCACCATGAAGAGCAGCGGATAGGTCCCCACCTTGGCGAAGATCTGGAACACCGCATCCGCTCCGAGCTCGAGCCGGCGCGTCACCGACCAGCCGAGCTTCATGGCCACCGCGAGCGCCAACATCACGACCGGGGCGGGCCACTTCCAGAGGACGAACGTGAGCTCGCCCACCAGATAAAGTGCCACTGCAGTGACGGCGCCAGCCGCGATGCTCATCACATCCAGCTGCGCCGGCGCCTGCTGCCGCTGCTTCAGCAGCTCATCCATCTGTCCGCCGGGCAGCAGGCTCCCCTCGCCCGACCACTCCGGCCTGCGTTTGCCCAGCCAGTTGAGTCCGCCCGCTATCAGCACCGAGAAGAAGCTGCCGATCATGACCGGCGGCAGCACCTGCGCAAACTGTCCGCCGAAACCCTGGTGCAGCACGCCGGCATATCCCAGCGACAGCGGTACTGCGCCATCGCCCACGCCACCCGCCATGACCGGCAGCACCACGTAGAAGAGCGCGTGTGTCAGCCCGAGGCCGAGCGCTGCGCCAACCAGGCCTCCCACGACCAGCGCCGCCACGGTCCCGGCCGCCAACGGCGCGAAAATCTTGACGAACCCCCGGATGAGCACCGTCCGATCCATCCCGAAAACACTGCCGACGATGATCGCGGCGATGTACAGGAAGAGGTAGTTCGATGTCTTGGTGAAGCCCGTTACCGCCGCCACCAGATCGTGGGGTAACACGTGGTAGTACGTGAGCGCCGACGGCAGGAACGTCGCCACGATCACCGCACCGCCCACCGTGCGCAACCCCGGGATGCGATGCCCGATCTCCGCGCAGATGAACGACAGCAGCATCGTGAGGCCGATCATCATCGGCAGGTCGGCCGCCACCGTGCCGTGGCTGACGAAGTACCACAATGTCGCGGCAAGCATGACGGCCACCGGCACCGGCACGGCCCCGATACGCCAGTCCATCAGACCCTGCCAGGCTTTCGCCCAGCGGGGTGGCTCGATCCGCACGTTCGTCGCGGTCATATCGCGTCGAGTATAGTTCCTGGCCGCTTCGGCGGTCACACCGCCACTCCTTCGAGTCTCAGAAGGAGACCGTGAGGTCGCCATACACCTCGCGCTCGATCGGCGAATAGGTGCCGATATCCGTCGTCATGAACGCATTGGAGAAGGCATTCGGCATGTAAGGCGGCGACGCGTTGTTGAGGTCGTTGATACCGATGGCCGCCACCACTTTCCTGTCGCTCTCCTCGCTCCCCAATTGCCACGTGTACGAGCCGTGCAGGTCGAAACTGCTGTAGCGCGGCACCCGGACGAGCACCGGGCCGGTTCCCGCCGCGCCCGCATCCGCGACCGAAGCTATGTAGGTGTTTGCCAGAGTGATGGCGAGACTCCGGTACGACCAGTCGAGCGTAGTGTAGAAGCGGTACTTCGGCAACGTGCCGGCGAAGACGCCGAGGTTGCTGGCATTGCCGGCGTACTGGATGGGCGCATCCCCCAGGCCGTCGGAGAACTTGTAGGAATCGAACGCCATGGTGTTCGTCGACAGGGTCCAGGTGCCATATTGGCTCCAGGGCAGGATGTACATCGCCGCGAGGTTCCAGGAGCGCTCCCTCAGCACGGCGAGGTTGGTGAACCGGTCCTCGACGTAGAGGTTCTGGAGATTGGCCGGATTCGCCGCCAGATAGGCCTTCAGGGCGCCGGGCGCGGTGAACGGATCCGTGCCCCCGAAGTTGATGAAGTTCCCCTCGCCGAGATTATTGAAGAAGGGCGATGCCGAGCCCAGCCTGTTCACCGAATTGAAGATGTTGTTGAAGCCGATTCCGCCCGCGAAACCATACAGGTTGATCGAGGAGAAGTCGGCGTTGACCGTCAGACCATTGGCGAATTTCGGCCGGAAGGTGAAGCCGATCGAGCGCGCGACGGCGATCGCGGGCTTCAGGCTCGGGTTGTTGCCATCCTCGCCGTTGAAGGTGAGGGTGCTCAGGGCCGGCTCGCCGAAGACTCCCGCGCCGGCCGGGATGGCGCCCGTCACCTGGCGGGTGTCGTACGGACCGTACGCCTGGAACAGCGGCGGCGCCACGAATGACTTCGTGTAGTTGCCGTTGAAGGCGAACTGGCTGTCGAACGGCGCCCAGCGGAAGCCGATCTTCGGGTCCGTGGCGCTGCCGGCGTCGCTGTAGTGCTCGAAGCGGCCAGCCGCGGTGAGCTCCACCTGGTCGAGGCCCGGGATGTCCATGCGGCTGGAGAAAACCGGGATGCGCGTTTCGGCGTACGCGGCGCTGTCGTCCCGCCCATGGCTGAACGGGTCCGTATATACCCCGTTCTGCCAGTTCTGATCGTTGCCGGTGGTGAGCCCCGTCGCCGGGTCGGTATTGCGGCCGTTCGGGTCCGCGTGGCCCGAAACTTCCTCGCGCCGCCAGCCCGCTCCGATGGCGAGGCTCAGCGGGCCCGCAGGGAGCCTGAAGAGATTGCCCACCGCATGCCCGTCCCACGAATACAGCTTGCTGTCGCCGTGCAGCATCTCGGTCCCGTAGACGTTCGCGAGCGTGGCCGCCGGGTTTCCGGTGACCGCGAACGGATCGAGCGCCGGCACCAGCACCATCGGATTGGCTTTCGACAAGCCGGAGTAGACCTCGCTGTAGGCGCCGCCGGGCGTTGCAACACCGCCGGAGTCGTAGCCGCCGGCGACCGCGGCCGCCAGGTTGGGCTTGTAGATCAGGTTGGTGTCGTCCTCCGCCAGCTTGCTCTCGCTGTAATCGACGGAGGTCTGCCAGGTCCACGTGCGCGTCAGGTGTCCCTTGAGACCGAGGGTGAATTGATAAGCGTCCGTGGTGTCGTATACGCCCTTCGGCCGGTTGAGGTCGGCGAAGGTCGCCGTCGTTGCGGTGGTCAGCGGGTCGTAGGGCGATCCTGCCGGCACGCTGACGGTGGCCGCGGAGAACGGCTGGCTCGACGTCTGCCACGCCGTCGATACGACCTTATTCTGGGACGCCAGGACGTCGCCAAAGAGCTCCGTGCTGCCGCCAAACAGCGGCTTCGAGGTGATGTTGGCGACGAAGCTCTTGTGCTCCTCCTGCTGCAGAAGCATGGAGTACTTCGAGAAATCGAAGGCGTTGGAGAGTTGCGAGGCGCTCGTGGGGTAGTAGACACCGGGCAGCTGCGAGTAGCTGGCCGCCGTGGCGGCGGTGCCGGTCGGCACGGACGGAAAGGTCAGACCGGGCATCAGGGCATAGGCGCCCCCCGCGACGGTTCCGGGCAGAGCGGTGCCCGGGGTGACGCCATACTTCGGGCTGCTGAACGCGCGCGTATCCGCCCAGAGCGGGGTAGTCTTCGCGTAACTCGCTGTCGCGGTGACGTTGACCGGTCCGACGTCCCCACCCGCAGTCACGAACGCTGATCGATCCCGATAGCCGCCGTCGGCCGTGCCATAGTGAGTGCCGAAAGTCACGCCGTGATAATCGTGCTTGAGAATGAAGTTCACCACGCCGCCGATGGCGTCGGAGCCATAGAGCGAGGAAGCGCCGTCGGTGAGCACATCGACCCGCTCCAGCGCCGCGGCGGGAATCTGACTGACATCGACGAAATCCTTGCTGCCGGTGAGGCCGGCGACCGCATCGAGCGCCAGCCGCTGGCCATTCAGGAGCACCAGAGTCGGCAGGTTGCGCAGCTCGATCTGCGAGCCTCCGGCCGTGAACTGGTTGTGATTCTGCGCGTTGTTGCTGCCGGCATTGCTGCGGCCCGCGAAAGCCGGAACCGTCTTCTCCAGACTGGCGAGCATATCGTTCGAAATGCCGGTCGCGGCGAGGGTGGACGCATCGAGGCTGGTAACCGGGACGGCCACGGCGTCGGGGTTGGTGGGGATCAGCGTTCCGGTGACGACCACCTGTTGCAGCTGCAGCGGCGCCTGACCGGCAGCCTGGTCCGCGGACTGGGCATTCGCGTGTATGGCGCAAATGAGACCGAGACCCGAGAGCAGAACCGCTTCAGTGCCGGAAATCCGGCGGGACTGGCCCTTCATGCATACCCCCTCTGGTGGATGTGAGGCGGGACGCTACGCGGCGAAGCTTAACGATTGCTGAAATGTTTCTGACGCCATTTTCAGGCGCTTCCCGTCCAGGCACAGGGATGTGCCCCGCCGCCGCCGGTGGCGGGGCG
>Ga0134128_10001352_pt1 | contig 31700 bp, 28 predicted proteins | sample KB31754_FD_96462 | JGI IMG/M metagenome (GOLD analysis project Ga0134128, IMG submission 96462) | Terrestrial soil microbial communities with excess Nitrogen fertilizer from Kellogg Biological Station, Michigan, USA - KB3-175-4 | ecosystem: Environmental > Terrestrial > Soil > Unclassified ... | reverse complement strand
TGCGTCGCATGCCGTTGTTGCAGCTCCTTGCCGTAGCGCCACTACGACGCGTCGCCGCGCCTAGGCCTGCAACGCATACGGTACCTTCGCACTCCCAAATTAAATGTCAACAGGCCCTAGGCGGAGCGCCGAAGACAGTACGGCTGTACGGCAAGGTGCGACAACAACGCCATGGGCTTTTTGGAGCCGGTTATTAATGGAAGTTTCTTTCTTGTATTGTCAAAGTTCCCAGCAAGTCGCTATGGTCCACGATGTGTTGCGCCACCAGATGGGTGACGGCACCTTCGCGCTGCCATGAACCATAAACAGCCATCAGCCGCGCATTCAATATCTGCTTGCGCTGCCGTTCGAACAGCGCCGGCCAGACGATGACGTTGATGTTGCCGGTCTCGTCTTCCAGCGTCACGAACAGGGTACCCTTGGCTGTATGGGGCCGCTGGCGCATGGTGACCAGGCCGCAGGCGCGTGCCGCCTGATGTGCCGGCGACGCGTGCAATTCGGCAGCGCTCTTCAGATACATTTTGCGCAGCCGCTCACGTAACAATGCAACGGGGTGGCGCCGCAGCGACAGGCTCAGGTTGGCATAATCGTAGAGGATTTCCTGGCCTTCCGACGCTGCCGCGATCTCCAGGTCGGCTTCTTCGATGGGCGCATCCTTGAGCAAGGCCGGCATGGCTTGCATGCCGGCCACCTGCCAGGCAGCCTGGCGCCGGTTGCCCGATAGCGTGGCCAGAGCATCGGCACGCGCCAGTGCATGCAAATCCTCTACTGTGAGCTCGGCGCGACGGCGCAAGTCGTCGACGTGGTCGAACGGTTTGATGGCGCGCACTTCGGCAATACGTTCAGCCGCTCCCTCGCCCAAGCCTTTCAACTGGCGCAAGCCCAGACGCACCATGGGCTGGCCCTGCCCTTGCCGGCTCGCCGTGGTTTCTTCCAGCGTGCAATCCCAATCACTGACGGCCACGTCGGGCGGCAACACCGTAATCCCATGCCGCTTCGCATCCTGCACCAGTTGCGAGGCGGAATAAAATCCCATGGGCTGGGAATTGAGCAGGCAGGCCAGGAAGGCGGCCGGTTCATGATGCTTGATCCAGGCAGAGATATAGACCAGTAGTGCAAAGCTTGCTGCGTGGGACTCTGGAAATCCATATTCTCCAAAGCCCTGGATCTGCTTGCAGATGCGTTCGGCAAATTCCAAGGGGTAATCACGCTCGGTCATGCCTGTGATGATCTTGTCGTAGTACTTGTGCAAACCACCTTTGCGCTTCCAGGCCGCCATCGAGCGACGCAAGTCGTCCGCCTCGTCGCCGGAAAAACCAGCGGCGACCATGGCAATCTGCATCACCTGTTCCTGGAAGATGGGCACGCCCAAAGTACGTATGAGAACCGCTTTCAAATCATCGTTGTAGTAGGTCGCCAGGCTCGGGTCTTGCCGGTTTTTCAGATAAGGGTGCACCATGCCGCCCTGGATCGGCCCGGGCCGCACGATCGCCACCTCGATCACAAGATCGTAAAACTCACGCGGTTTCAGGCGCGGCAGCATCGACATCTGGGCGCGCGATTCAATCTGGAACACACCTATCGTATCGGCCTCGCAAATCATGTCGTAGACGGCCGGATCTTCTCGCGGAATGTCCTGCATCGCGAACACTTCGCCACGGCGCATGCCGATGAAGTCGAGCGCACGGCGGATCGCCGTCAACATGCCCAGTGCCAGCACGTCGATCTTGAGCAAACCCATGGCGTCGAGATCATCCTTGTCCCACTGGATCACGTTACGCTCGGCCATGGCGGCGTTTTCAATCGGCACCAGCCGCGCCAGGCTGTCGCGCGCAATAACGAAGCCGCCGCTATGTTGCGACAGGTGGCGCGGGAAGCCCAGCAATTCCTGGGTCAGCGCCAAGAGCTTCTTCGTCACCGGCGAATCGGGGTCAAGCCCGTTTTCCTGCATGCGCTCGGTGTTGATCTTCGAACCATCCCACCACTGGTGCAGCTTGGAGAGGCGGTTGAGTGCGTCGAAATCCATGCCCAGCGCCTTGCCCACGTCCTTCAAGGCCGAGCGCGGATGGTAGATCACCACGGCCGCCGTCAGCGCTGCACGGTGCCGGCCGTATTTATTGTAGATGTATTGCATGACTTCTTCGCGCCGTTCATGCTCGAAGTCCACGTCGATGTCGGGCGGTTCGTTGCGTTTTTCCGAGATGAAGCGTTCGAACAGCAGCTTGCTCTCCATGGGATTGACTTCCGTGATGCCCAGGCAATAGCACACGCTGGAATTGGCGGCAGAGCCGCGCCCCTGGCACAGGATGCGCCGGCTACGCGCGAAATGCACGATGTCGTAGACCGTCAGGAAGTAGGGTTCGTAGGAAAGCTTTTCGATCAGCGCCAATTCTTTTTCCAACTGTTCCTGCACGGCAGCCGGGACGCCGCGCGGGTAGCGCGCATCGGCACCTTCGCGGGTGATGCGACGCAGATAGCCTGACAATGACTCACCGGGCGGCACGATCTCTTCCGGATATTGGTAGCGCAATTCTTCCATCGAAAAATCGCAGCGTTCAGCCAACACCACGCTCTGGCGCAAGGCTTCCGCCGGATAAAGCTGCGCCAGCCGCAAACGCGCACGCAGATGATTTTCCGCATTGACGAACAGCGCCATGCCACATTCGGCAACCGGCAAGCCAAGGCGGACTGCGCTCAAGACATCCTGCAGCGGCTTGCGCGAACGCACATGCATATGGACGTCGCCGCACGCCACCAGCGGCAGGCGATGCCGTGCGGCCAATGCCGTCAAACGCTCCTTTTTATCTTCATCACCGGCATGCTGCAGCAGGTGCAAGGCGACTGCTGCACGGTCACCAAACGTCGCCACGACCCAGGTGGCCTGCTCTTCGAGCATGGCATCGTCAGCATCGCTGTCAGGCACAAACAGGGCAAGGCATTCGGGCAAACCGCGCAAGCGCGTGGCTGCCGTGCTTGCCACGTCACTGCGCTTGACTTCATAGCTGCCCTTGGGCGCACGGCAACGGCCCACGCTGATCCATTCCGACAGATTGCCATAGCCTTCCCGGTTCATCGCCAGCAGCACCAGCTTCAAGCCGCACGCCAGCCGCATTTCGCTGCCGATGATCAGGCGCATGCCCAGCTTTTCCGCTGCGACATGTGCCCGCACCACGCCGGCGAGCGAGCATTCGTCGGTGATCGCCAGGCTGTGGTAACCCAATTGGTGTGCGCGCGCAACCAGTTCCTCTGCATGCGAAGCGCCGCGCAGGAAACTGAAATTGGAGAGGCAATGCAGCTCCGCGTATTGAGGCAGCAGGGAAAACATGGTCAGCCGAAAAAACCGTGCAAAAACCAGTCCGGCGCCTCTTCCGCTGCCGTGGGCCGTTCGCGGTAAACCCAGAGCAGCATCTGGCTCTCGTTTCTGGCGATGTAGTAGTCGCGTGCGGCAAGGCCATCGTCCCACCAGCCGGCTTCGATCCGTTCGGGGCCGGCCAGCATGGTCAGGCTGCCGAAATAGCAGGGCTTTTCGTGGCGCACCATGAGGGCAACGGGCTCAGCCAGCAGCCAGCTTGGGCGCGCCGGCAATGCCGTGGCCAACTCTTGCTGCGAGCGCTCGCGCGCTGCGTCGCTGTTCACCGCGAGCTTCAAGGCAACGCAGCGTTCGGGCCGGTGATCGGCAACCAGGCTGAAGCGGCTGATTGCGGCGTCACCCAGACGGCTGGCCAGCCGTTCCACCAGGCGCGCCATCGACTCCGCCTGGCCTGCCGTACTGGCGAACAATTCATTGTTCGGTGCGGCAAGCGGCAGGATGGTGTCGGCTTGCAGCGTCAATTCAATGACCGAAGCCTTCAACGCAAGCTTGGCCAGGTTTTCCTGCAGCAGCAAGGCCAGGTGCGCCAGGTCGCGCGAGGCCGTGCCCAGCCTGATTTCCAGCCGGGTCGGCACATTGCCGCTGTGCTTCACCGATTCATGATGGAGCAGTAATGAAAAACCGCTCACGGCGGCATGGCGTGCCACCAGCCAGCCCGTCATCTGCATCAGGAGGCGTTCGGCGGCATGCTGCAAAGCTTCGGTGCTGTCCACCCGTGCAGCCAGTTCCAGCCGTGCCGCGAAGGTTTCGGGCGCTTCATACCAGGCATGGGCATCGGGCTCGGCGCCATAAGCCTTGTCGAGTTCGCTCAATACTGCGGCCCCAAAACGGCGCACGATGCCGCCGCGCGGCAAGGCGCGCAATTGCGCCAGGCTCTGGCAACCGATGGCATGCAGGGCATCCAAGTGCGCCTGGGTTGCGCGCATCAGGTTGACCGGCAAGGTGTCGAGCTGTGCGGCACAGGTCTCACCATCGGTATCGATATCGTCACCATGCTGGGCCAGCAGCCAGGCCGCGGTTGCAGTCGGCGCGGAAGCCAACTGCGGCACAAAACCGAGGCGGCACACACCTTCGCGCAAGCCATGCTTCACGGCGGCCAATCCGCCGAACAGGCGCAGGCTTGGTGCCACTTCGAGCAGCAGGCCCTGGTCTTGCAAACTGACCTGTGGCGTGAAATGCAGCGCCCACAGCGCCGCCTCGATCACGGCGCGCGCTTCGGCGTCGGCATCGCGCGCCAGCAGCACCAATTCTGCGGCACGTGAACGCGCACTGCTTTCGCGCATGCCATAACTCACGCCGGCTTCCTGTGCGCAGGCATTGGCCCAGCGTATGCGCTTGGCTTCAGTGACCGCCAGCGGCACGCCGTGTTCCAGCCCCGCGCGCATCGGCTCAGGCCAGCGACGGTAAGCCAGATCCAGCGGCAAGCGCGGCAGGATGAGTGCGATCCAGAGCATGGGGTAACCTGATGGGAAGAGGCGCTGTAACAGGCCGGGCGCCGCGGCGCACCAGCGCGCGTTCGATGGCAGCCGGCAGCCACGCATCGATCAATACAGGTGCCGCAGTTTGCGGCCCGCGCCGCTTGAACACATCGACCGATAATTGCCCTTTGGCCGCCGCGCGGCACAACAGGCGCAGCGGCGCGGGAGAGGATTCCTGGCGCGCCACCGCCGGACGGAACACGAAGCTCAAGCCCTCACCCGCACCAGCCGCCAATTGCAGGCGGCGCAGATGGTCGGGCTTGGCCTGCGGCAGCCAGCACAGCATGGCGCCAAAACTGGCACTTTTGAGTATCTGTTCGGCCGCCCACAGGCGGTCTCCCGGTTTGTCTGACTGCACCAGCAACAGCCGCCGCACGTCAACGCCGGCTTGCGCCAGGGCCGGCGCAAAGACCTGGTGCGGCGGTGCCAGCAAGACGATGGTTTCCCCGGCAGCCGCCAAGCGTGACAATAGGGGTGCCAACAGGCGGAATTCGCCATCGCCCTGCTGCGCCCACAGCAATTCGGTCAATGTAGACGGCGGCCAGCCTCCCCCGGGCAATTCGCGGTCGAGCACAGCATAGCCGCTGGAGCGCCCTCCCGCGCGGTAGCTTCCCATGGCATCGCCGCGCCACAAACCGTGCGGCAAGCTGGCCGCAAGGGCTTCGGCAGAGAGACGGGGAGCCGTCCCGTTGCCTGGAGGCATGGGTTGAATGAAGGTCGATGCCACGAAAGTCTCGGGAGTCTGGTCATTTTACTGTATGTATGCACAGTATATTTTAACCCGAAGACGCCGTTCGTCAAGTTCTGTTTTAGTGCCACCGCCAACATTGCCAATGCATCAAAACCGGTCTTACCACCTGCATCCTTTATCGGTGACGGCGCTGCCAATCAGCGAAGGCAATTTCGCCAGGCCGTCCATCTCAATGCCGGCAACGACCGGTTTATAGTCGTTGTCGCACTTGGGGCGAGAGGCTTGGCTGATGGCTTTGCCGATGATATTGTCCGATTCTTTTGTCGAATGTTCCGGCCCGGTCCCGGATTTCATCTCGGCCAGCGCAGACGCGACGGCCGATTGCCTGACTTTGTCGAGATTCAGCGCGGGCAGATCCGGCACAGGCGTAGCGGAAGAAAAAGCCGGCGCTGCGACATCCTCCTGCCTCACCAATGCAAGCGGCGTCGCTACAGCTCTGTTGCCTTGTCTGGCTAGAAGATGCCCGGCAGCGCGGGGCTTGAGGATTTGTGGCTCCGGGCGTATCGGAACAATAGCGAATTTTATTTCAATTTCCTTGCGCTCTTGTACGTCGCCACGTTCGCCCCGCATGCGCGTCAAACCGCTTCCTATCCAATAAAACATACCAAGATGCAAAGCAACGACACACAAGAGTGCCATTGTACGGCGCCGAGTGGCCGAAGCGGGAAAATCCTTAGCGTAGAGATCGCTGATCGAGTGGATCATGCAGGCGTTTCAATGGATGTCAGCGGCAACTGATTCATCCTTGAGAGCAAAGTTCCCTGTGCTAAGATGATTCCGCCTATTCTCAGGAGATTCCTCATGATCGGACTGCTGCCGGTACTCGTCATCATCGTTTTCATTTTCATTTCGGGCTTGCGCATCGCGGCACAATACCAGCGTGCCGTGGTGTTCCGGCTCGGCAAGCTGCAAGGCATACGCGGCCCCGGCCTGTACTGGATCATCCCTGCCATCGAAACGCAGCAAACCATCGACATCCGCACCATCACCACCTCGGTCGACCAGCAGGAAACCATCACGAAAGACAATGTCCCGGTCAAGGTGACGGTGGTGATCTGGTATGCCGTGACGGACCCGGTGAAGTCGGTCGTGGAAGTGCGCGAAGTCGACAAGTCGGTGATTCAAGTCGCGCTGACTTCGCTGCGCAACATCATCGGCCGCCATACCCTGGATGACGTGTTGAAGGAGCAGGAACGCCTTGGCGCCGACATGCGTCAGACCATCGACACGGCCACCGAACCCTGGGGTGTGAAGGTCACGCGCGTGGAAATGCGCAATGTGGAAATCCCTGAATCGATGCAGCGCGCCATGGCGCAGGAAGCCGAAGCCTTCCGCGAAAAACGCGCCCGCATCATCAAGGCCGAAGCCGAACTCGAGGCGGCACAAAAACTGCGCGAAGCGGCCGGCCTGATCATGGAAAATCCGGCCGGGCTGGAGTTGCGCCGCATGCAGATGATCACCGAAGTCGGCGCCGAGCAAAACACCACGACCATCATCATGATGCCAAGCGAATTCGTTTCGATGGCACGCGGGATTGCCGACCTGGCCAAGAAATCGACTGAGACCCGGTAATCGAAGCAGTGCAGCAGGCACGGCCGGCCATCTGGCCGTTCGGCAGAGTTACGCCCCTTCCAAAAACAGGAGCCTCACAAACATGCTGAAAACTGCGAAGAAAACTGCGGCGCATGCGCTCGGTCGGCTGGTTCTGCTGGTGCTCATCTGCAGCTTACCGACCGCGACCGATGCTGCCCAACGCGATGATCAGGATGCATTTCTCAAGCGCGCAGTCTATGCCGAAAATCGGCTCTGGGTCCTGACGGATGCCGGTGGTGTTTCGTCCATATCCGAAGGGCAAGAAAAGCGTACAAAGGAAATACTTCCTGAAAGGGCTGCCGACCTGTGCGCCACCGGCGGCCATCCCACGGTCGTCACGGGAGGCCGCATGGGCGGTTCGGCTTGGACCTTGCGCCGGCACGAAGCAGGTGCGTGGTCTGTCGTGGCGGCGGTGCCTGCGAACGGCGACAAGCTATTGGCCATGGCTTGCACCAGGGATAAGGCCACGCTACTGACTTCGCGGCGCCTCATCGAATTCGACGGCAAGCAGCAAAGCGCCGTCGTGCTGTCCGACCAGCTTGGCCTCGGCCCTGTCCTCGTTGCCTCAACTTATGCGACACCAGATCAATTCTTTGTCGGCTTGAATGCCGGCGAATGGGGCGGCGGCTTGCTGCGCATCGACCGCAGCTCGGGAAAAATCGGCATCGTCGAAAAAAACACGAGTGGGGAATTATGCGGCGGCCCTCTCAACACGTCCTGCGATCCTGTCAATGGGATCGTGGCAGAACCGGGGAAACCCGGATGCATCGCCGCTGCAATCGGCCTTGTGCATATGGCACCTCATGGCCGCGTGGTGGAGGTTTGCGGCGACGAGGTGCAAAGAATCTTCTACAAGCCGTATGGCAAAAACGAGCCACGCGCCAATGGCAGGAACGAAGAACCGTTCAGCACCGTGGCTTTCTTCAGGTTGGCCAGCGACGGTGAGACAATGCAGGCTGTCGGCATCGATGGCATTTACTCCCTGGACGGCAAAGGGACGGAACAATTTACACCGCTTCCACACTTCAAGGACATCGGCGGCATCGGCGTCAGCTTCGACATACCTCATTACGTGCTGGTGCTGACGAACATCAATCAACGAATGTCAATGAGTGGAGCCGTACCGCTCATGGTGCCGCGCTGACCCATTCAAAACGTCACCCCGAGCGCAATCTTTCCCGAACTTCCATCAAGGCGAAACCGAGCAGGTTTTCGCCTTTCCATTCCTTCGGTTTCATTGCAGCGGGGTCGTCTTGCGCCAGGCCTATGCCCCAGATTGCATCAACGGGGCTGGCCTCAACCAGGACCTTATCCTCCGTTCCGAGCAGGAAGCCCTTGAGCGCAGCATTCTGCCCGAACTTCGCCAGGTTGCCCTCGACGACGATGGCAAAGCGTTCACGGCTCCAGGCAGCATCGTCGTAATTCTTCACCCGCCGCCCGATGGCCTTGACCTTGTCCGGCCCCGGTGTTGCCAGTATCTGTGCCACAGCGTCTGCGTCGCCACACAACCGGGCCTTACCCACCATCATGAAATGTTCTGCCGTCGGATAATGCGAGCCCTCGTGCGCAAACGGCGCCGCATACCATTGACTCATGCAGGACGCCCCGACCTTGCCGCCGGCAGCAGGACGATGGCCCCAGAAAAACAGGTATTGGGGGCGAGCTCCCGTATCGAGTGCGGCCAGCAATTCACTTCGGGTTCGGATGGAGGTCATGGCAATCAATCAGGAAAGCGTCAATGAAAATACCGCTCCACATGGTAAAGGCTTACGCAGGCAAATGGCGGGTATGGAACTAACTTGCATGAAAATATTGACTTGGCTTGTCTGAACAAATACTGGATAAATCACTATCACTTGATAAATCAATGGCTTAGTCGCGGCGCAGTCATTTGATCAATCAATTATTGTTCCACTTTCAGAAACAAACCATTGCAATTACTCGCGTTTATCTTCATCACAGGGAAGTATAAAGTGACGTCATGGTGAGCACGCAAACAAATGCAGCTCACGGCAAGACAGACGGGTACTTGGCGATAACGCGCTTGCCCGGCCTTTAACCGAACTTCAGGAGTATGAACATGAACGCCAAACAACTCATCATCGCCGTTGCCGCTCTGACCGTTGCCACCGCCGCTTTCGCCGACCAGAATGAAACCCGCGTCACTTCGGGCAAGACACGCGCCGACGTGATCGCTGAACTGCAACAGGCACAAAAGGATGGCAGCGCACCGATTTACAGCTTCGTCGGCACCACCAACCCCGCTGCTGCTGCCGGCAATGGCGCCCATCCGCAAAACGGCAACGCCATCCCGACTGGCAGGACCCGTGCTGAAGTCGTCGCTGAACTGAAGCAATCCGACAGCGCGTCGACCCCGACCGGCTTCGTCGCTTTCGACAAGCCTGCAACGACGGCTACGACCAAGGATTCGAACACCTCCGTGGCGCACAAGTAATCGCAATACGTTATTTCGAACGCAAAACGCCACTGTGAGGTGTAATGCCGTTCAGTTAAGGCCGAACGGCATTTTTGTTTCTGGGGAGTTGTAAACGAAGCTGGAGGCTGTTAACCTTCGGCGATGCTTGAAGAGGCCCTCCATTTCCTGGCAGAATCGCAAGAGCAACCCGACTGGAATCGGTTGGGCCGGCATCTTCCTTACGACTGGATAGAGCAAGCAGTTGCCTATAGCGGCAAGGCAAGCATAAGGCATCGCCTGCTACCGGCGGAACAAGTCGTGTGGCTGGTGGTGGCGCTGTCGATCTACCGCCATCAATCGATTGCCGAAGTTCTCGATGACTTGGACTTGGCCCTGCCAGACGAGAAGGCGCCATTCGTCAGCAAGAGTGCGATAGCCCAAGCCAGACAGCGGGTTGGGGCGGAGCCGCTACGGGAGCTCTTTGCGCTGTCGGCTCAAGCCTGGTGCGAGCAAGACGCCCAGACCTACCGCTTCAAAGGGTTGAGCCTGTTTGCGATGGATGGGACAACGCTCAAAGTGGCGGACACGGCGGCGCATCGTGATCATTTCGGGGCGCAAACCTACCCAAGCGGCCGGGTATCGAGTTACCCGCAAGTACGGGGCGTCACGCTGACGGCCGTTCCTACCCATCTGATCCGCGATGCCGCCTTCGGTCCCTACGGCATCAACGAGATGCGGTATGCCAAGGACCTGTTATCGTCCATTCCCGACGATTCGCTGACGGCCTTCGACAAAGGCTTTCTGGCGGCAGAGATTCTGTGCCGCTTGACGCAAAACGGCAAGAATCGCCACTTTGTGATTCCGGCCAAGGCCAACACCAAATGGGAGGTCGTGGAAGGCAATCCTGGCGATGCGACCGTGCGCATGCGCGTGTCGCCTCAAGCGCGAGCGAAATGTCCCGAGTTGCCAGAGTTTTGGCAAGCCCGCCTCGTGGTGGTGCTCGATCAGTCGGCCCGCCAGCATGTCTTATTGACCTCGCTACTTGATCGTCAGCGCTACAAAGCTGCCGACATAGCTGCCTGCTATACCCGCCGCTGGCAAATTGAAACCAGCTTTCGAGAAATCAAGCAAACCATGCTGGGTATGTCTCTCACCTTGCGTAGCAGAACGACCGAAGGGGTTTATCAAGAAATATGGGGCACCTTGACGGCCTACAACTTGATCCGCCTGGAAATCGCCAAGGCTGCCTTAAGCGTCAAATGCGAGCCGACAGAAGTTAGCTTTATCCGTGCATTTCATGCCATCCAATACGAATTGCATTGGGCTGCCGTTACCAGAGCGCAAGGAAAACTGCCCTCTCTGCTTACGCGCTTGCGTCAACGACTTGTGACTCTCTTAAATGAAGAACGGCCCGGTCGTCATGTCCAGGGCCGTCAAAGCACTTCCTGTTCGTTATGCCGTTCGTGTGCTTAAGAAGAACCTTAACTGAACGGCATTACACCGTGAGGTGGCGTTTTTTACCCGCTTGGAACCACTCACATCGTCCGGGTCAAGCCGACAAAGCCAATTCCGGGCAACGCGTCCGGTGCTCGCTGAGGAAACGCACGAAATCGTCCGGCGCCAGCGCCGGCGACCAATGGAAGCCCTGGCCGAATTCGCAGCCAAGCTCGATCAGACGGCTCAGCACGGCTTCGTTTTCCACGCCTTCTGCCACCACATCGAGCGAAAGACTGTGCGCCATCTCGATGATGGCGCGCACGATACCGGCATCGTTGGCGTTTTCGGTCATGCGCCGCACGAAGGATTGGTCGATCTTGAGGCATTCGACTTCGAATTGCTTCAGGTAGCCAAGATTGGAATAACCTGTGCCGAAGTCGTCGATCGACAACCGCAAGCCCAAGCCGCGCAGGCGCGAGAGCAAGGCAGTCAAGTCCTTGGAGTCGGCAATGAGGAGCGATTCGGTCAATTCGAGTTCGATGAAATTGGCAGCAAGCTTGTTGGCTGCCAGCGCATTCATGATGTCGCGCTCGATGTCGTCGCGGCGGAATTGCACGGGTGAGAGATTGATGGCAATCACGAGCCTGGGCAGGCCGGCATCCTGCCATGCCCGGGTCTGGCGGCACGCCTCGTTCAACACCCAGCGCCCCAGTTCGTGGATCAGCCCGCAGCGTTCTGCCACGGGAATGAACTTGAGCGGCGGCACCAGGCCCAGTTCGGGGTGGCGCCAGCGGATCAGCGCTTCCGCACCGATGATGCGCCCGCTCTTCAGATCGAACTGCGGCTGGTAATGCAGGCTGAATTCATTGCGCGCGAGCGCCGTGCGTATGCCCGAGATCAGATGCAGATGCTCGATGACATTGGTGTTCATCTCGGCATCGTAGAAACGGAAGGCATTGCGCCCGGATTCCTTGGCGCGGTACATCGCCATATCGGCATTCTTGAGCAGGGTTTCAAAGTCGTCGCCGTCTGCCGGGAATAGCGCGATGCCAAGCGATCCCGTGGTCGAGACTTCCAGGCCGTTGACCTGGAACGGCGTGGTCAGCAAGTCGCTGATCTTGGCTGCCATGGCGGCCGCATCGGAATCGTCGCCCAGGCTGCCCATCACGATCAGGAATTCGTCCCCGCCCTGCCGGCTTACCGTGTCGGATGCGCGCACGGCTTGCGTAAGGCGCTGCGCCACGTCGCACAACAACAGGTCACCGCTGCTATGGCCGAGCGAATCATTGACGGCCTTGAAGTCGTCGAGGTCAAGATAGAGCAAGGCCACTGAAGTCTGGTTGCGCCTGGCCAACGCCATGGCTTGCTCGAAACGGTCGCGCGCCAGCAGGCGGTTGGGCAGGCCGGTCAGCGAATCGTGGAAAGCCAGCTTGTCGATGCGCGCGTGCGATTCGCGTATGCGTTCGTTCTCGATTTCCAGCTTCTTCAAGGCAGCACGCCAGTCGCTGGCCAGCAGCCAGACGAAAAACGCGGTCACCAGCAGGATGGTGCAGATATTGAATAGCGAGAATAGCGTGACCTGCGGCACCTCGTTGACGTGCCAACCCGATATGTTCAGCCAGGCCACCATGCCGAGCACCGACAAAATGCAAGCCATCATCGCAACGAACACGCGGCGCGTGGCGAACATGCCGGCGAAGATCATCACGGAGGGAAAGGCACTCACCGCTTCGTCGCGCAAGCCGTGGGCCTTGAACACCAGGATGCTCAAGGAAATGAGCAGGGTTGCCAGCATCAGGTTGGAAGCAGCCACCCTGCGCTCCTGGCGCGCATAACGCAAGGCGACCCATATCAGCAGTTCGCTCGCCAGCAATTGGGTGCCGGTCCACCAGTTTTGCACCATCAAACTCAATAGAGCGAGGACCCCGTTGGCCGCCAGCGCCGCATAAATCACCTGCATCAGGCGATGCGGCTCCATGCTCATGGGTGAGCGCGCTACCGGATGCTCCGAAGTAGTTGGTTGTGCTTGCACGGCGATTTGTTTGCTATCAGGGAAATTGGCCAAATTCATCTGGCACGATATTACCGTACATCAACATTTTTGCGCCCGGGAATGTTTTAACAATGGTTAATTCAAGAAAATTGATGAAATTTGCGTCATTGGCAAACAAATAACGATAAAATCATGGCAATAAAAGAAAACCGGCAAAGCGAAGTTGCTTAGTTGGGCATTGACTATTTCTTCGCGAATCTCTACAACATACAGATTCGCCGGCGCCACAGCGATCTGCTTGCCGCGCCTTCTGCACGGGGAAAGCCTCACCCATGATCAAGATCAGCGTCATCTCCTACGACAATCATGCTGCGGAACATCCGTCTTCCGCCGTATTCGGCCCCGCCGGCGGCTCCCTGGGCCGCGGTTCGGACAACGAACTGGTCCTGCCCGACCCCAAATGCAATATCTCGCGCCGCCAAGCTTTGATCAAGAGCGACGGCATGCGCCACAGCATCATGAACCTGAGCCAGGTCAGCCCGATCCGCATCAATGGCAAGAAGATTCCACTGGCGGCCGACATTGACCTGCAATTTGGTGACGAGATCGAAGTGGGCCTGTTTTTGCTGCGCGCCGAGTCCCCGTTTGGCGCCGCACCGGCAATCAATAGTGTCGCCCGCAACGGCGCTTTCGTCTCGCCGTTTGCCCTGAATCTGGATCAGTCCCATGCTGTGCAAACTGCGGAAGAAGTCTTGCCGGTCGATGTTTCCCTGCTCGACGCCGCCGAAAGCGAGCATTACGCCGACATTCTGGAAAGTGCCCCGGTCGCATCGACCATGTCCAGGCCGGTGCTGCAGGCGGAAGAAGTCGACGTGCCCGAATTGAATTCACTGTTCGTGGTCGAGGCCCCGAAGCCTGAACCCATCAGGGCTGCGCCGGCAACCCGTGTGCTCGACTCCATGGCCCTGACCCAGGCATTCCTGCGCGGCGCAAGGCTGCCGCAAGACAGCATGCCCGCCGGGATCACGGCGGAGTGGATGGAAGCCATGGGCGCATTCGCGGCAGCCGTGACAAACGGCATGCTGGCACAGCTCTCCGAGCCGCCACTGCGCAAGCCCGACGTTGACCCCGATTCGACCAATGTGCTGGGCAACAACAATCCCCTGCGCGTATTGCCCAATGCCCGTTCCGTCATGCTGCAGATGTTCGGTGCCGCCGTGCCCGGCTTCATGAGCGCCGCAACGGCCGTTGAGGATGCCTGCGCCGCATTGCGTATCCACCAGGACGCCTTGAAGGCCGGCATGCGCGCCACGCTGGCCGACGTGTTGGCGCGGCTCGATCCGGCGCTGCTGGAAGAACAGATCAAGTCGCGGCCGGTGCTCGATTCGATGATCGCTGCCAACCGCAAGGCAAAAGCCTGGGCATTGTATGGCGAGCTGTTTCAGGATGTCTGCGATGCCGCCCAGGACGATAGCAAGCTGCTGTTCGGCGAACAGTTCCAGCAAGCCTATGACGCAGAATGGAAGCGCTGCACCGGCGGCGCAGAACCGAAGAAAAAGTCTGCTTAGGCTCTATTACATCGGCGGCATCGAGGTGCCAAGCTTTGCCGCCAGCAGCATCGCGGCCAACAACACGGCCCCTTCCAGCAACAACACCGCAGCAAAACGCTTAGCCGCGCCTTTTTCCATCAAGGCCGGCATGACGCGCCAGCGGTTGTAGCCGCCCATAGCCATGGCAAGCGACACACAGGCCAGCTTGGCCGCGAGCATTCTGGTGTAAGCGTCTTCCAGCGAGAAGACCGCACCGCCCAGCATGCGCCAGGTATTGACCGCACCGCTGGCCGCCACAATAACGAGCGCTAACGTGGCGACACGTGAAATCGTCTGCGCAAATTCCATCCTTTGCGGCACGGCCCAGGCACGCCAGGACATGGCAAGGCCAGCTGCAAGAAAAACCGTACCGGCCCAGATGCATCCCGACGCGATATGCAGCGCATGCACCCAGATTGCATAAGCGCCCCAACCTGCATCGTCGGCATGGCCGCTCGCTGCGCGCGCAATACAAGCCAAGGCAAAAGCAACCCACGCAAGCTTGCTCCAGATGGCGAAGCGCTGCCGCAGGAGCAAGGCCACAAGAAAAACGACCCATGCCAGAGCGGCCAGCAATATTGCGTGCCCGTAAGCGGTTTGCGTCAGCATGAGCGGCACAGCCTGCCATACGGCAGCGCCTTCCGTTCCACTCATTGAAGCGGCCACCGCCCAAAGGTTGCCAACCAGGCCGACAGCCATCGAAGCCAGGCCAGGGCCAAGCACGCTACCGGCCAAGCCCTTGGCAAGAAAGCCACGCAAGAGCATGCCGCCTACGCAAAGCGCGAGGGCGATATCGATCAGGGCCGCAAAACTGGCTTGCAGCGCTTCTACGCTCTCCCCCACCGACTACTTGACGGTGAAGCTATAGCTGCCATTGGTGCGATGGCCGTCGCGTGCCACGGCCACCCACTTGACTGTATAGACGCCGGGCGCCAGGGCAGGCAGGCTCATGTGCATGGTGACGTGCGTGTCGCTATCCACCTCGGTTTTGCCACCGGCGACGGTATGGCCGGCCGGGTCGATCACGGTCAAGGCGCTGAATGATGGCTCCAGTGCCTCGTTGAAGGTCATGCGGACTTCGGCAGGTGCAGCAACGGCGGCGTCTGCCTCAGGCATCATGCTCTTGGGGTGGGCATGCGCGTCGGCATGGCCGGCCAGGGCAAAGCTGCCGCCCATGACGGCAATGGCGAGAATTTGTTTCAGGTTCATGGTTTTTTCCAGTTTTTTCAGATCAGCGCAATACGTCTACGACCTTGACTTTCACGGTCCGTTCATTGCCGTCACGGCTGACGCGGATCTCTGCGGTATTGCCGATTCCGACGCGATCAAGTTCAGCCACGAAGGCGCCGAGCGTATCGATACGTTTGCCGTTGACGCCGACAATCACGTCACCGGCGTCACCCGTACGGCGGTCCAGTATCTTGAAACCGGCCTGCTCGGCCGGGGAGCCGTGCGTCACACCGGCAATCACGACACCGGAAATGCCGGAGCGCGCCACCAGCATGGGGTCGGCCGGCAAGATGCCGATACCCGGTCGCGGCGCCTTGCCCGTGGCAATCAATTTCGGTACCACGCGATTGACCATATCGGAAGGAATGGCAAAGCCGATACCTGCCGAACTGCCGGAGTCGGAACGGATCGCCGAATTGACCCCGATCAGGCGCCCCGCGCTATCGAGCAGAGGGCCACCCGAGTTGCCGGGGTTGATCGCGGCATCGGTCTGGATCACGCCGGCAATCTCGGCATATTCCGAGGTCGGCAGGCTGCGGTCAAGCGCGCTGACGATGCCGGTGGTCAGGGTGCGCGAAAGGCCGAAGGGGTTACCGATGGCATAAACCGATTGCCCGATTTTCAGATCGTGCGACGAACCCAGCGGAATGGGCCGCAACTCTTTCGGCACTTCCTGCAACTGCACCACAGCCAGGTCATACTCGGGCGCAATGCCGACCACCTTGGCCGGAATCGGCTTGCCCGAATCAAGCTGCACCTGCACCTTGGTCGCGCCTTCAACGACGTGGTAATTGGTCACGACATGGCCGGCTGCATCCCAGACGAAGCCGCTGCCGGCGCCCTTGGCGGTGCCCACCATGAAAAACCCGGTGAGCGCCTGTTTTTCAATAAAGATATATGCCACGGAAGGCGCGGCGTTTTCGAACAGGTTGACCACGTTCGATTCGGCGCCGGTCAAGGGTGGGCGCGGCGTCACGCTGCGCGGCACCACGGATTCCGCCGCAAAGGCGGAATGAAAACAGAGGAAATACAGCGCGAGCAAAGCAAAAACTCTGATGTTCATCGAAACAGGCCAGATCGTTATGGAGCGGAAAAATATACCCCATAAGCAGGCAGACCGTCCACGGGCACTCACGGTTCTCCGGGTGCTTCACTTGCAAACTTACCCAAATGGAATATATAATTCATATACACTTCATATATAGCGACTTCATATGGGCATCGTAAACATCGACGACGATCTGCACGACCAGATCCGCAAGGCAAGTGCCGTGGCCTGCCGCTCTATCAATGCGCAAGCGGCGTTCTGGATCAAGATCGGCATGCTGTGCGAAATGAACCCGGCTTTGACCTTCAATGAGGTCCTCGTGCGCGAACTCAAGTCCGCCGGCGTGGCGCCGCATACGGTTGGCAGTGCGGTAATCAGGAGCGAATCGGCATGACCAAGGGTCCGGAAGAAATCGCACTGATGGCGCAATCAGGCAAGCTGCTGGCCAGCGTATTCAGCCATCTGGATCAATTGAACCTGATCGGCATGTCCACCATGCAGGTGAACGACCGGGTCGACCGCTTCATCGTGGACGAACTCCAATCACGTCCGGCCAGCAAGGGGCAATACGGCTTTGCCTATGCGCTGAATTCATCACGCAACCATGTCGTTTGCCATGGCGTGCCATCGGCGACCGAGATTTTGCAGGACGGCGACATCGTCAACTTCGACATCACGCTGGAAAAGAATGGTTTCATTGCCGACTCGAGTAAAACCTACATGGTTGGCAACGTCTCCCCTGCCGCGCGGCGCCTGGTGCAAACCACCTATGATGCGATGTGGAAGGGCATCAAGGCTGTCCGTCCGGGTGCTCGCCTGGGCGACATCGGCCACGCCATCGAACGTCACGCGCAGCAAAACGGCTATTCAGTCGTGCGCGAATATTGCGGTCACGGCATCGGCCGGGAAATGCATGAAGCGCCGCAGATCCTGCATTGGGGCAAACCGAAAACCGGCCAATTGCTCAAGGAAGGCATGGTCTTCACCATCGAACCGATGCTCAATCAGGGCCGTCATGACGTTGAAACAGAAGATGACGGCTGGACTGTGGTCACGACGGATGGAAAATTGTCTGCACAGTTCGAGCATACTGTCGCCGTCACTGCCAATGGTGTTCGGGTCTTGACGCTGCGTCCCGACGAAAAATCCTCCGGCTAAACCCCAACCTCGCTATTTTGCAGCGAAGAAAACAACATAAAGCCAAGCGCATTTGATAATAACCTTGAAAATGAGAATGATTCGCGTTAGTATTTGCGTATGCTATTACATCTCATTAACAAGCTCGGCTTCAACGTCCGCGCCAATTACCCTTTCAAGCACGCCAGTTCCACGCGATTGACCTCACTTCCGCTTGCCGGGGCAGCTGCAGCATTGCTCGCAGCCTGTGGCGGCGGTGGCAGTGGCGGTGGTGGCGGCACAACATCGCCAGGGCAAACAGTCGCTCCATTGTCGGCCAAGGCCCAGCTCGGCAAGCTGATCTTCAACGACCAGGCACTCTCCGCATCGGGCAAGCAATCCTGCGCTACCTGCCACGTGCAGGCGACCGGATTCTCCGCCAATGACGGTTTGCCGGTGCCGATGGGCGGTCCCAACATGGACTTGCCGGGCCTGCGCAATACGCCTTCGCTGATGTATGCCTCGTTCACACCGGCGTTCCACTTCGCCTCGGATGGCACACCGACCGGCGGCTTCTTCCGCGACGGCCGCGCCGCCAGCCTGATCGACCAGGCACAACAGCCTTTCCTGAACCAGTTTGAAATGGCCAACGGCAGCGCCGCCGACGTGCAGCAGCGCATTGCGACGCGTCCCTACTACACGCAACTCCAGCAGGTTTTCGGCAGTGCCGGCACAGCCGACGCGACAACGACGCTGGCGTCAGTGGGTGCAGCACTGGCAGCCTATGAAGCGGAAGGCCCGGAATTCCGTCCGTTCTCGAGCAAGTTCGACGCCTTCACCAACGGCCAGGCCACACTGACGCCGGACGAACAACAGGGCCTGGCGTTGTTCAACGACCCGAGCAAGGGCAATTGCACAGCCTGCCACGTTTCGACCCCGGCCAACGGCGTGCCCGCCTTGTTTACCGACTTCACGTATGACAACATCGGTGTGCCACGCAACTGGAAGCTGGCATCCAATGCCGACAACACCAGTTTGAGCTACGTGCCGGCCAACGGCGCGGCACTCGGGGGCGACTACCGTTACTACGACATGGGCCTGTGCGGCCCGTTGCGCGACACCTATTCCATGCTGACCCAGTTCTGCGGCGTGTTCAAGGTACCGACGCTGCGCAACGTCGCCATCAAGCAGCATTACTTCCATAACGGCGTGTTCGACAACCTGGGCGACCTGGTGAGCTGGTACATCACACGCGACACCAATCCCAAACACTGGTACGTCAAGGCCGACGGTGTCACACCAGACATTGCCTACAACGACTTGCCGCCGGTCTATGACGCCAACGTCAACGTGGCCGAAGTGCCCTACAACCCCGGCGTCGCGCCCTCGCTCACCGCTAAGGAAATGAACCAGATCGTCAATTTCCTCTGCACCCTGACCGATGGTTACGATGCAAGCAATCCGGGCGCCTATCGCCAGCAGCCGCAATGCCTGAAAGCAGCGGCCGGTGGTTCGAATTGAGCCTGCGAACTGATTCTGATTTAACAGCTTATTACCCATTTTTTACCGAAGAAAAAACATGAAACTTACCGTCGCTTCGCTTGCCGCCCGCGCCCTGTGCGTCTCCCTGGCACTGACCGCTGCCCACACCGCCTTTGCTGCTAGCCCCACGGCCGACAATGCCACGCTGATCAAGAAGCTGGAAAAGCAGAATGAAATGCTGGAGCAGCAGCTCGACGCCGTGAAGAAGCAGATGGACGAAATGAAGCAGGAACTGGCCGAGATCAAGAAGCAGAACACCGGCATCGTTACCGAACAGGCGCAAGCGGTGCAAACGCAAAAAGCCATGAAAGCCGAGATCGAGCAAACCACGCAAACCGTGACGCAGACTTCGCAGCAAGTGGCGCAGCAAAGCGCCGCAGTCGCAGCGCAAGCCGAAGCCCACGACAAGCTGAATCTGTGGGGCTACGGCGAGATGTATTACACCCACCCGAAGGACGTCAATGCCTCGCAGGGTGACCTGGCACGTGCCGTGTTCGGCATCGGCTACCAATTCGACGACAAGACCCGCTTCAACTCGGAGTTCGAAGTCGAACATGCCGTGGCTTCGGCGTCGGACCCGGGCGAATTCGAAGTGGAGCAATTCTATGTCGACCACAAATTCACCGACAACGTCGGCATGAAGGCCGGCCTGTTCCTGATTCCGGCCGGCTTCCTCAATGAGAACCACGAGCCGACCAATTACTACGGCGTGCAGCGCAATTTTGTCGAAACGCTCATCATTCCGAGCACCTGGCGCGAAGGCGGCCTGGCGCTGTACGGCACGACCGAGAGCGGCTTCGAATGGCATGCCGGCATCACCACCGGCCTCGATCTGTCGAAGTGGACCTTCACGCCGGAAGCGGCGCTTTACACCAATGCGCTGGAACTGGAAGACAACGACGTGGCGCCGATGCAGGCCACGCACCAGGAAACCGCCCTGGCCAACACGCGCCACCTGTCCGGCTTTGCCGCCATCAACTACCGCGGCATTCCCGGCGTGACCCTGGGCGGTACCTATTTCACCGGTGTGGCCGCTGCTGCTGCCGCAACCATCCCCGACAATGAGCGCGTCACCCTGTGGGAAACCCATGCGCGCTACCAGCCGGGCAAGCTCGATCTCGAAGCACTGTATGCACGCGGCACAATTTCCAACACCGCCGCAGCCAACGAACTCTACCCTGGCACCCCGAATCCGCTGCCGGCAAGCTTCGACGGCTGGTTCGTGCAAGGCGCCTACAACGTCTGGCAAAGCGGCTCGCAACACCTGTCGCCGTTCGCTCGCTACGAGAAATACGACATGGGCGCGTCCTACGAAGGCATCGCGCCTGGCTTCTCCGCTTACCCGACCGGCCCTATCCCCAATCCGTCGGCGCCGACCACGTTTACCACCTTCGCCATTCCGCATGACACGGTGGGCACAGTCGGCTTGAACTACTACCTGAACCCCAACGTGGTATTCAAGGTCGACTACCAGAAATTCCGCGTCAACTCGGACTTTTCGCGCTTCGACGTCGGGATGGGGCTACAATTCTAACTTTGGAGCCTGCTGTTTCCTGAGCTAGATGCGATACTTTTCCCTGTTTCCCGCCGCAGTTGTCGCTGCGGCGGCCATTCCTGCGGCATTCTTTTCGCCTTCTGCCTTCGCGGTCGACTATATGACGGCCGCCGAAGCGCAGAAGCTGATGTTTCCCGACGCGACCTCATTCGAGACCCAGGCGGTCAAGATCTCGCCCGACCAGCAAAAGAACATTGAGGCAAAAAGCGGCACGCCGGTCAATACCGCGTTCTGGCAGCTTGCCGTGGCAAAAAATGGCGACAAGGTGCTGGGCTATGTCCTGGCCGATGCCGTGATCGGCAAGTTCCAATTGATCAATTACGCCGTGGCATTCGACCCCGATGGCAAGATCCGCGACGTCGAAGTCCTGTCCTACCGCGAAGCGCACGGCAGCGAAGTGCGCTCCAAACCCTGGCGTGCGCAATTCGTCGGCAAGAATGCCTCAGCCGCCCTGTCGGTCGGCAATGATATCGCCAACATCAGCGGCGCCACCATGTCTTGCACCCACCTCTCCGACGGCATCCGCCGCCTGACGCAGTATGTGCAAATCGCCGTACTCGGCGCCCGATCGTGATCCACCGGCGGCGCGCCAAACCCCTGCTTGGCACCCTGGTTGAGATCGGCGTCATGGCCGAGACACAGGAACGGGCCGACCTGGCCATGCAGGCAGCCTTCAGCGAAATCGCCGCCATCCATGCCTTGATGAGCTTTCACGAACCGGCAAGCGACCTGGGCCGGATCAACGCAGCAGCAACCGGCAGCGCGACCTCGGTTGATCTGCGCACGGCAGTCGTGCTGCAGGCGGCGCAAACGGCAGCCGAAGAATCCAACTACGCCTTCGACTGCACGGTGGCTTCCGAGCTGGTGGCGGCCGGCCTGTTGCCTGTCCATGCTGGCAATGAAGCAGCGTCGGCGCAAGAAGACAGCCCGCGCTGGCGCATAGACGGCACTACCTTTTACAAATACACGCCCTGCCTGCTCGACCTTGGCGGCATCGCCAAGGGCTATGCGGTGGACCGGGCCTTGGGTGTGCTGCTGCAACACGGCTGCATCGAAGCCCTGGTCAATGCGGGCGGCGACTTGCGCTACCACGGCAGCGAAGCCATGGTGGTGCATTTGCGCTCGCCGGGCAATCCCGACACCATGCCCTTGGCGGTCAGCCTGTACAACGAAGCTCTGGCCAGTTCGGCAGCGGGCGGCCTCGATGCCGACGGCATGGGTGATCGCTCCGCCCTGTTCGACGGCGCCACCCGGCGCGCCCTGCCGGCAGGGTCGGCCGCCAGTGTCATCGCCCCCACCTGCATGGACGCCGACCTGCTGACCAAGGTGGTGCTCGCCAGTGGCGATACGCGCCACCCCATGCTGGCTGCGCGCGGCGCGCAGGTAGCATTCCTGGGTTCGGCATGAAATCGCGCATTGTGCCGCGCACCCTGCCCCATCGTCCGCCCACGCTGCGGGTCGGAAAGACACGGCGGCGCGTGCTCTACCTGCTGGTTTTGCTGTTGGTCTCAACCGGCGCATGGTGGCTCGTCTTGAACGACAAAACCACGGCAGAAGGCTTGCCCGATCCCGCCTTGCATTGGCTCATGAAAGTGCACGGCGGCGGCGCCATGCTGGCACTGTTCCTGGCCGGCACCTTCCTGCACAACCACGTGCTCAACGCCTGGCAGCAGGGGCGCAACCGGATGCTTGGCAGCCTGGTTGGCGGCAGCATGGTCCTGATCGGTGTCAGCGGCTATGGGCTCTACTACTTCGATGGCGACCTGCTGCGCAACATGGCCGAGTGGCTGCACTGGGTAGCAGGTTTCGGCTTGCCCGCCCTGTTGTGGTGGCATATTGCACGTGGCAGGCGCCACCGCTCGGAACGCAAGAAAGCACTCAACTTCCCGCTCCGCGCGGAGCAGGAAGACAAATAAAGCGAGTCCATTTCAATTGGAACGCACCAGCCTGACGTAGGCCGGGTTCAGTGCCAACTGCTCGTTGTTGGCGCGAAAGGCGTGGCAACGGCGTACGATGTTGTCGCCGAAATAGACATTTTGAATGCAACCCGACGTGTCACGTTCGCCGGCTGACGAACTCCAGAACCAGGCACGATCGGTATTGGGGAAAAATTCGCGGTTGATCGGCGGTGCGACGCCGGTATCTTCCTTGAGCGATTTCAATTCCTCCGCAGTCGGCAGGCGCCAACCGGGTGTTTTCATGGTTTCGATCTGCGACCAGTCGAAGCGCATGCCCAAGCCGCGGCAGCCGCCATCCTGGAAGGTCTTCCCTTCTTCACAGCGTTTCCAGGTCAGGCCGGTTTTGTTGTCCGTAACGGCATTGCCGTCATCGACAATGATGTAGCGCGGGGCTTCGGCAAATGCCGTGGACAGGGCGGCAGCGCAGGCGGCCGCCAGGCAGAGTTGCGTCACAAATCTCGTTTTCATCAAATCCTCATGGGGAGCAGGTTCACGAAACCGGATTGGTGGCAGCTCTGCCTATGCCCCACTATTTATTGCTTCAAGTGCTGATCCAGCCAATCCAGAACTGTATGGTGCCACAAGAGTGAATTTGCCGGTTTCAAGACCCAATGGTTTTCGTCGGGGAACACCAGCAGCTTGCTTTCCACGCCTTGACGCTGCAAAGCCGTGAACGTACCCAGGCCTTGGGTGGTCGGGATGCGGAAGTCCAGGTCACCCTGGATCACCAGCATCGGCATCTTCCAGTTGTTGACGTAGTTGGCCGGGTTGAACTTCTCATGCTTGGCCGGGACTTTATAGTACGGGCCGCCGTTTTCCCATTCGTTGAACCAGAGTTCTTCGGTGGAGTAATACATGGAACGCGTATCGAACACGCCGTCATGGTCGACGATGCACTTGAAGCCGTCGGCCCAGTTGCCTTCGATCCAGTTCATCATGTAGCCACCATAGGAGGCGCCCAGTGCGCAGGCACGACCACGGTCGAGCCAGTCATACTTGGCTGTGGCTGCCGCCAGGCCCTTTTGCAAGTCTTCCAGCGGACCGCCGCCCCAATCCTGGCTGATCGCGTCGGTAAACGCCTGGCCGTAACCGGTCGAACCATGGAAGTCGATCATCACGACGGCATAACCGGCGCCGGCATAGGTTTGCGGGTTCCAGCGGTAACCCCATTCGTTGCCGAAGCTGCCTTGCGGGCCGCCGTGCACCAGGAAGGCAATGGGATATTTGACGCCGGGCTTGGCATCCCAGGGCTTGACCACATAACCATAGACCTTGTCGCCATTGTGGCCCTGGAACGAGAACTGTTCGTACTCGCCGAAACGCACGTCCTTCAGCAGTTCTTCATTCTGGTGCGTCAGTTGCGTGGCCTGGCTCGAGCCCACGCCTGTCTTGAAGAGCTGTGCGCCGGACGCCAGGTTGGCTTGCGCATAGACGACGGTGCCATGCTGCACGTCGAAGCCGGTCACCATGCCTTGGCCGGTCACAGGCGTGACCTTGCCGCTGGACGCATCGACTGAGAACAGGCGATGCTGGCCGACGTCGTCGGCACCAACGTAGAACGACTTGCCGTCCGGCGCCCATTGGTATTCTGCGACGGAACGGTCCCACTTGTCAGCCAAAGTACGCTTCTTGCCGCTTGCCACATCCATCAGCACCAAGTGGAAACGGTCGGCTTCAAAGCCGGCACGGTCCATGGCGACATAGGCCAGCGTATGGCCGTCAGGCGAATAGGCTGGCTTACCGTCCCAGGCCGGATTGTCGGCCGTCAGGTTGCGCGGCTCGCTGCCGCCGGCCGCATTGACTTGATAAATATCGTAATTGGTCGACCAGGCTTCAGTCTTGCCTGCCACGCGCAGCGAGAATGCAATCGTGGTGCCGTCCGGGCTGAAGCGGTAATCGTCCTTGTCGCCGAAGGGCTTGCCGGGCACGTCGCCGTCCAGCGAGCCTGACAGGCTGACCGGTGCACCGGCGTGATGTTCCGCATCGAGCGGAGCGGAATACAGCACCGAATTGCGGCCGTCGGCCCAGGTATCCCAGTGACGCACGAACAGGTGGTCGTAGATCTTGCCGTCGGCTTTGTCCTTGGCCTTGTCATCAAGTCTTTTCTTGGTGCAAGCCAGGTCTGCACAACTGCGGAATACTTCCATGCCCAGCGCAATCCGGTCACCATGGGGCGAGACGCGGAAACTGCCGACATCGAGCGGCAGATCGGTTACCTGCATCGCTTCGCCACCGGAAATCGGCAGGCGCCAGACCTGGGAAGAACCGGAACGTTCAGTCAGGAAATAAACGGCATCGCCGGTAGCAGACCATTCCGGGTCGCTGCTGTTGGCGCTGCTATTGGTCAGGCGCTGCGGCTGGGCGTGCGGATTGCGCAAGTCCAGCATCCACAATTCGGTATGGCCGTGATTCTTTTCGATGTCGGTGGCGCGGACGGTATAGACCACGCGGCTCGCATCCGGCGACAGGATGGGGCTGCCGATGCGCTCCATCCTGACCATGTCTTCAACCGTGAAGCCGTGCGGTGCGGCCAGCGCATTGCCCGCGGCCAATAAAACGCCGAGGGTCAGCAAACGTACACTCATGTAAATGTTCTCCGATGTTTGTCGTATTTTGGGCTTAGGCGGGATCACCGCCGCTGCGGTCCGCCATGGTACAACACATTGTAAAAGCACATGACCGGGACGCAACACAACCAATAGTATCGATACGGTAAAACTACGGTATACCAGCGAGAAAATTGCGTTCGATTATCATTTTCGTAATACAATGTTGTATGACAATCGTATGTCAAGCCGCAAATCAGGATTGACGGTCCACGCGGGGTTTTCAAGGGGAAGAGGCAGGACTTGAAAATTTCGCGCCCGAGACACTCGAGAGCGGCAGGAATTTACTACCTGGAAGAACGCCATGAACTCCAATACAAAAGTATCCAACTACAGCGGTACACCGCTCAATACCTTTCCCGGCGACCCCAACATCCTTCTCGATGCCATCATCGAAAAGTTGAGCTTGAAAAATGACGCGGCGCTGTCGCGCCTGCTCGAAGTCGCCCCGCCGGTAATCAGCAAGCTGCGCCATGGCGCACTGCCGATCGGCCCGACCATGCTGATCCGCATGCATGAAATCAGCGACATGAACATCCGTGAGATGCGCGCACTGATGTTGCGTGGCGCGCAGGCCGCCGCCTGATTTAAAAAACGGCGGTACCAGAGGTCGAATTCCCTGCCCCTTCGGGGAGCGGGGAAACTCTTCACGTTCCATATTGTCAACGGATTGTTAACGGCAACGTTAACAGCTAATCCGGCTTTGCCCGCGCAAGGCGGATGCCGATCGATCCGTTCAATAATAACGTGGAGAAAATCTTGAAGAAAATCATCGCCCTCTCAGCAGCGCTGACCGGTGCCGTATTGAGCGCCTGCGTCGAACAAGCGCCGCCGCCTCGGCCGTTCTATCCCGCTCCACCGCCTCCGGCATATGCCCCGCAGTCTGATCAATCGTACCAACCCTATTCCGACGCTTATGACGAGCCGCCGCCGCAACCGGTAGTCAGCGTCTATATCGACCCGCCTATCGACCAGCCGCCGCCGGTTGAAGTGTCGTGGGCACCACCGCCCATGTTGGTGGAAACGCCGCCCCCGGCCCCCTTCCCTGGCGCATTCTGGGTCGGCGGCTATTGGGCCTGGGAAGGCAACTGGGTCTGGGCTCATGGCCGATGGGCACCACCACCCCGCCCCGGTTACACCTGGTGCAATCCCTACTATGAGCACCGCAACGGCAACGTGGTTTTCGTCAACGGTTTCTGGGCCGCTCCCGGCGTCGGTTTTGTGGCCCCTTCCTTGAGCGTGCACATCAACATCGGCATACCCGGACCTGGCGTCGTGCCCGGCCCGCGCCCTGATGGCCCGATGGGTGTGTTCGTCCCGGCGCCTCCCGGCTCGCATCTCGGCTTGATCGTTCCAGCGCCGATCGGTACACCGCCTGCCGTGGTCACCAGTGCTCCGCCGATCATTCATGGCGGCATGCACATCACCACCAACAACACGACGATCAACAACGTCACCAACGTTACCAATGTCACTAACGTGACCAATGTCACCGTGGTGGCGCCGGCCAGCGCAACAGCAACCGGCCGTGCCGTCAATGCATCGGTGCCGGCACAGCCTCACCTGGCAGCGGCCATGGTGCCGGTAGTCAAAACCCTCGCACCGGAACCTGCTTCGGCCAAGCCGATTCCTGCCTTCGTGCCAGGCCGCGCGCCTGTCGCATTGCCGCCACCGCAAGCGGTGCACGCCGACGTGCCTCAAGCCTTGACCCACCCGCAGCCGCGCCCGCAAGCGCCGCAGCAACTCCAGCAACCTCAGCAGCAACAACCGCAACGCCCGGCTCAGCCACAACCGCCACAACAACCCCAGGCGCCGCAGCGCCCTATGCAACCGCAACAACCGCAGCAGCCACAACAACCTGTACAGCCAACGCCCGCGCCCCGTCCGGCTACGCCGCAGCAGGCACCGCAACAGCCGGAAAACCAGCGCGACCAGTTCAGGCCGGCAAATCCAACCGGCCCGGTGCAGCAGGAACGGCATGACGCCGACAGGCCACAACCGCAATTCCAGCCTCAGCCTCAGCAACAACAGCCGCAGGACCGGCATGACATGAACCGGCCGCAACCAGAGCATCCGCAGCCGCTACCTCAAGCACAGCCGCAGCAGCCTCCGCAGCCGCAAGACAGGCATGACATGAACCGGCCACAGGCGCAGCCACAACCGCAACCGCCACAAGATCGGCACGACATGAACCGGCCGCAACCTCAGCCGGAACGTCCGCAGCCCCAACCTCAGCCGCAGCCGCAGCCGCCGCAGGAGAGGCACGACATGAACCGACCGCAGCCCCAGCCGGATCATGCGCAACCACCGCAAGCACAACCCAAGCCGAACGGCAACCAGGATAGAAAGCCGGAAGACCATCGGCAAAAACCTGACGACAAGAAGGACGACAAGAAAGACCGGCACGACCAATAAGATCGTCTTGCCCACAGCGGCCCGGCATTGTCCGGGCCGTTTTTTATTCATCGTCTTCGCTGGAGAGGGAAACTCTTTGAATTTTCGATTGTCAGAAAATTAATAACAAGAATGCAGGCCAACCAAGCTCCATCCGCGCCGGGCAGAACCGCCCGAACCAATTGACGATAACGTGGAGAAAACTTTGAAGACAGCCCTTACCCTTTCGGCCGTATTGGCTGGCGCGCTACTCAGCGCGTGCGGCCAGCAGTCGTCTGCGCCCGCATCCGATACGCAAAATTCGCAGCTTCCAGCCAACACATCCTTGCCGCAAAATACGTCGATACCACAACCGGTTCCGCAGCAGCAAGGCAACAATGCGGCGCCGCAATCCAATAACACCCAGCCGCAATCCTCTTACAACACGCAGCCTGCCTATAACTCAAGGCCGGCCTACAACACGCAACCCGCCGTCTATCAAGAGCCGCCGCCCCAGCCGGTGGTGAGCGTCTATCAAGACCCGCCCATCGAACAGCCGCCGCCGGTGCAGGTCAATTGGGCGCCACCGCCCATGCTGGTGGAAAATCCACCGCCGCCGCCGTCACCGGACGACACCTGGATCGGCGGTTATTGGGTTTGGCAAGGCAACTGGGTCTGGGCGCATGGCCGCTGGGCGCCGCCGCCGCGTCCTGGCTACCGGTGGCACAACCCCTACTATGAGCATCGCCATGGTTCAGTGGTGTTCATCAACGGGTTCTGGGGAGCGCCCGGCGTATCGTTCGTTGCGCCGCGCGTTGGCTTGCATATCGACATCGGCGTTCCCCTTCCTGGAGTCGAGCCCGGACCGCCGCCGGATGGCCCGGATGGGGTCTTTATTCCACCGCCTCCCGGCTCGCATTTCGGCTTGATCGTGCCGGCGCCGATAGGCACGGCACCTGCCGTGGTGACAAGCGCGCCCCCGATCATTCATGAAGGGATGCACATCACCACAAACAACACGACGATCAACAACGTCAAGAACGTCACTAATATCACCAACGTGACCAATGTGACCGTGGTGGCGCCGGCCGGCTCTACCGCCAATGGCCAGGCGGTCAATGCCAGCATCCCGGCACAGGCACATCTGGCTGCTGCGATGCACCCCATGGTGCGTGCAATGGCGCCGCAGCCGGCTTCGACCAAGCCGATTGCAGCCTTCATGCCGGGACACGCCCCGGTCGCGCTGCCGCCGCCACAGACAGTCCATGCGGAAGTGCCGCAGGCACTGGCGCATCCGCCAGCCCAGGCCGAGCGACAGCGTCCGATGCCGGAACCTCAGCGTGCGGCTCCCGGGCCTCAGCGTACAATACCGGAACCTCAGCATGCGGCACCCGAGCCTCAGCGCCCGGCGCCGGGGCCACAGCATCCCGAACCGGAACAGCAACACCAGGCCATGCAGCCGCAGCACCCACAGCACCCGATGGCACCGCCACCGGCAGAACATCCAGGCGCACCACCTGCCCCGATGCCGCACCCTGCCCCGCCGCAGAACCAACCGCCACAACATGGGCCGCAGCATGAGCAACAACATGAGCAGCCCAAGCCGCCACAGGCAAACCCCAATCCGCCGGCGGAACAGGGGCGCCATGAGCAGCAGCGTCCGGAGCCGCCCCAGGAACAGGTAGCGCATCAGACGGTGCATCCAATACCATACAAGCCTGCGGAGTCGTCACCGGCAACACATCTGCAACCGGCGCAGCCACGCGACCCTCATGAGCCGGCAGCGCAACCGCGCTCGGAAGCCAAGCCACCGCCACCCGCCGCCAAGCCGGAAGAGCACAGGCCGGGCCATGACGACAAGAAGGACGACAAAAAGGAAAAGCACGACCAGTAATAAGCATTGCCTTCAATGAAAAACGGCCCGTGCTTCGGGCCGTTTTTCACATCTGCAGCATCAATAACCGAGGTCGGACAGGAAAGCGTTGGTATAACCCAGGGTGCCGGCCTTGCCATAGTTGTTGCAGGTATCGGACGAATCATTGTCCTTCGTGGCAGGAGCGCAATCCTTGTCTCGCTCGAATGACCAGAAGTGGATACCGGCCAGGCCGTTGGACTTGGCAAAACTCGATATCGTGGCCGCGTCGGCGATGGTGAAGGTTTCATCGATGCTGTCGTTGCCGCCTATCATTGGAGTCAATTCGATCTGGCTGTAAGGCACGCCCCAATAATTGTGCAGGCTCTTGGCTGCGGCAATGGACGACTGGCCCATTTCACACTTGCTGCCGGAGAGCGTACAGAGCGAAGAATTCTCCTGGCCCGAATCAGCAAAGTCCATCACCATCAGGTTGATGGTGTAGTTCTTCAAGCCATATTTCTTGATCGCATTCATGACGTCTACGCCCAGGGTGCCAAGGCTCTGCGCCTCATTGCCACCATCGGTCGCGAGAGTGAAGCTGTAGCGCAGATTGGGGTAGGTCGACTGGGCATTGACCACGCGCTGCACCAGGTTGTTGATATCGGTCTGGCTTTGCGTATTCTCGATGTCGAAGTCGACGCCGAGCATGTTGGCGCTGTAATACGTCTTGATGAACTTGAGGAAGTTCGCGTCCGAGGAACAGGTGAAATTGGCGCCTGCGCCACCGGTCGAAACCAGGTATTTCTTGCCGGCAGAAACGAAACTTTGCACGTTGGCGCTGGCAAACGATGAGGCCGACACGCCATTCCAGTTCTCGCTGCCGCAGCTACCCGTGGCGAAGGCCCAGGTAATGGCTTGCAGCTTGGCCGGCATGGCCTTGAGCAAGGTCTCGCTGGTGCCGGTCACGGCTGTGGTCAATTGCGTGCTGCTGTAGTCGCCGGAATAAAAATATGGGCTATAGATCAAGCCACTCGGAGCCGGGGTGGGCGTGGGGGTTGGTGTTGGAGTGGGTGTCGGGGTCGGAGTGGGAGTAGGCGTCGGGGTCGGCGTGCTGCAGGTGTAGGGGCTCCAGTACCAGGTGCTGATGGTGGGGTCGATCCCGGCCGTGGTGGCGTGCGTGGCAATGTAGTATTTGCCGCCGTCGATGACAATGGTGCCCTGCTTGTAGGCATTGTTGTTCGACCACGTTACGGCACCGCATCCCGCTGCAGCCTTCACGCTTGGCCTGGGTGTTGCCTTTTGCGCGGCGTTCAATGAATCTGTCGAGTCACTGCTACCACCGCATGCTGCCAGCAAACTTGCCACGATCCCGCTGCCGATTCCTGCTGCTATCCTGGTTTTCAATTCTCTCTCCTCTGGTGGTCACGATCAGCCAGGCACAATTGGATGCGCCGGCATCTTCTTCCGGCAGCGCAACGGGTATCGCGAACATTGCATGCATCAACGCGTTGGCCTGCCTTGGAAAAAGTATGCCCAGAGTGGAGAGGGTTTAGCTTAAGGTTTGATTAAAAAACGACGCAATGCGGGGGAGGAAATCTACGTATACGCAATCCAGGCGCACAGAGAGCCTCCATACCGGTTCGGTATTCGAAGCAGACTGCACGCTACCTAGGGCCTGTTGACATTTAATTTGGGAGATGCGTTCAAGCCAGAATGCGGGCTGGCAAGGCGCGCGGCGAAGCGAAGGCTGGTGCCTTCGCAAGCCGTGCAACGCGGCCAGCGCGCATTCT